>MDSQ01000118.1_pt1 | contig 14598 bp, 6 predicted proteins | sample 1008251 | NCBI WGS metagenome assembly MDSQ01 (sample SAMN05526597, study PRJNA338239) | gut metagenome | isolation source: Hindgut content | host: Naso unicornis | place: Saudi Arabia: Red Sea | collected 2016-05
TCCACCCCGATTATAAGGATAACTCTAATAAATAACTATTTGTCAACAAACTGGGGGGATTGAGATATCCCCTTTTTTTGTTACACATTAATAATTTCAGTTTCTTCCATACTCTTTTGTATCATACCTTCTAGCGTATCTTCGAGTGCAAGCTCAGACTTTTTTATATATTCAAGCTTCGGCTTAGTTTCAGGGTGCTTTGGCACAAATATAGTACAGCAATCTTCATACGGTAGTATAGATGTCTCAAAAGTATCTATCTTTTTTGCAATTGCAATAATCTCTTCTTTGTCAAATCCTATAAGAGGCCTAAACACTGGTCTATCCGCTGCCTCGTCCGTTACCACAAGACTGTGCAAAGTTTGGCTTGCTACTTGTCCGATGCTTTCGCCTGTTATCAGAGCTTGTGAATTGTTTTTATCGGCTATCCTTTGTGCAATCTCCATCATGATCCTACGCATGATAATTGTTAACTGGTTATGCGGGCATTGTTGTTGTATCGCCATTTGTATTTGCGTAAACGGCACCACATGTATTGTCATACTTCCTGTATACACGGCAACTTTTTTAGCAAGTTCTATAACTTTTTCTTTGGCCCTCTCACTTGTGTAAGGTGGGCTATGAAAATATACCGCATCTATCTCCACGCCTCTTTTTGCTATCATCCAACCTGCCACAGGACTGTCAATTCCGCCCGATAATAGCAATGTTGCCTTTCCATTTGTACCATATGGCATACCGCCGATGCCTTTATGCGTTTTCGAGTATACATATACTTCATTTCTAATTTCTACCATCAGCTTTACTTCTGGATTGCGTACATCTACTTTAACATCTAGCTGATTTAACAGATATTCTCCTATTTTTGCACTAACTTCCATAGATTTCATAGGAAATCTTTTATCTGCACGTTTAGTTTCTACCTTAAACGTTGTCTTATCAGTGCATATTTCCTTCATATGAGCAAGTGCAAGCTCCTCTATCGCTTCTATAGATACATCATCTTTTTTTGTACCATAACAAACACCAATTATGCCAAATATACAAGTTAATCTCTTAATGATTGTATCTGCATCTACAAATTCGTCCACAGACTCTACCGTAAGCCTTCCTTGCTCTTTTTTTACTCTAAATTCGCCTAGCGGTTTTAAAGTCTTATCTATTGTATGCAATAGCCTATTTTCAAATATATATCTATTTTTGCCCTTTATGGCAAGCTCACCATACTTTATTAAAAATACATTCTTCATAACTTCCTCCTAGTTTTCCCATGTATTAGTAGTATAGACATTTTCACAAGTTTTTATATACTAAATTGCTATATTTTGGTATACTGTCTTAAAACACCATTTATAGGAGGAAAAATTTTGAACATTGTACTATTAGAGCCTGAAATACCCACCAACACAGGAAGCATCGGCAGAACCTGCGTTGTGACAGGGACCACACTGCATCTTATCAAACCGCTGGGGTTTGCGTTGGATGATAAGAATATAAAAAAAGCTGGACTAGATTATTGGGAAAAATTGGACTTGAAAATATATGCCAATTTTGAAGAATTTTTACGCCTAAATAATCATCCTACAATATTTATGGCAACAACCAAATCAACTCAAACTTACTGTGATGTTAATTTTGATATAGACTCTTTTATTATGTTTGGCAAAGAAAGTGCTGGCATACCAGAAGAGATTTTACTCTCATATAAAGATACTGCCATTCGGATACCTATGCTGGCTCAACAGAGATCTTTAAACCTTGCAACAAGCGTATCCATCGTACTTTATGAGGCCTTAAGACAAAATAATTTTGCAACGCTCGAAACGGTTGGAAACTTGCACAGCAACACGTGGTAAATTTTTTCTCTTAGAAATATGTATATTTTTTGCTGAAATTTCTCATAATTAGAAAGGCAACATAAATTCAGACTGGTCTATTTACAAAAGCTTTTTGCCAATGCTGGATATACTATCAAGGAGAAATTTATGAAAAAACTTTTTATCATCATAGGGTGCGTTTTATTATTTGACATACACGCCTATGGACAACAACTGTTTCAACAATCAACTGGGCTTAGTGGAACTATAAACACTGAGAATGTTAATGTGCGTATTGGACCTAATACAAATTCTACTGTAGTGGGTTTGCTAAGCTTTGATGATGTCAAAATTGTAGGCAAAAACGATGCATGGTATCAAATTTATCACGAAAACCAACTAGCGTGGGTTAGTCAAAAATATGTTGATACTATATATACTAAGTTCATTCCCACTGCCTTAACTTCAGGACAAGAAATTATTGATTACGGATTAAACTTTATCGGAACGCCTTATGTATGGGGTGGAAACAGCCTTACTAACGGTGTGGATTGCTCTGGTTTTACCCAAGGGGTTTATGAGGCTTTTAACATTGATATAAGCCGTGTATCATATCTGCAAGCAAAGGATGGAGCTACAATTTCAAAAAATGACCTTGAAACAGGAGATTTAGTATTTTTTGATACAAGTGGAAACAACAATGGTAATATATCACATGTAGGTATATATATTGATGAAGGTAAATTTATTCACTCAGACAGCACAAATGGTGTCATGATTAGCAGTTTAAATAATCCTTATTATACGCAAAATTATGTAAAAAGTGTACGAGTTATATATTAAAATAAGCCACCCTAAGGTGGCATACATATATTAGTTAAGTGCTATTACTCTATTGATTATAGCTGCAATTTCAGCTCTTGTTGCCGTTGCTGTTGGGTCTAGCCTGTTGCCGTCTTTCCCTGTAATAACTCCGCTACCAATTGCCCATTCCATTGCAGATTTCGCCCAGCTACTTACATCATTTCCATCATTAAATAATTGAACACTGGTTGATTTTGTCATGTCAATTCCTGCTTTTGCAGAGAAATTATATACTATAACTGCAAGCTCTTGTCTTGTAATATTATTATTTGGTGCAAACGTTCCATCTGGGTATCCGCTATATACGCCTAAATTGGTTGCCCATATAATTGCTGGGGCAGCCCAGTAACTGTCTGGCACATCATAAAATGCACTTGCCCCCGCAACATTCGGTGCACCTGCTAAGTTATATAGTATATTAGCAAGCTGTGCCCTTGATGCATTCTCTTGTGGCTGAAACTGATTTGGTGCAGATGCTGCCATAACGCCCAGATTTGTCACTTCCATCACATATTCGTAATACCAAGCTGAACTGCTTACATCAATATATGGATTAGCATAGTTAGTTGCTTCTTTGGTTGTAATCATAAATACTGAAAAATGAGAGGTTAAAAATCTTACTTTTTCTAAAGACGCAGAATATTCAGTCGATAACGCTTCTAGTTGCCCATCTTCTGCTACATAATATGCTATAACATCATTATTATTTGGTGCCGTATATGGTACAATTACAGCAATTTCTCCATCAAAATTTGTTATCTCTCCTCTATACGTTCCTATCGTAAATTTATACGCCGGATTATCTCCAATAGCCGCAATTTGTGCATCTGTCAATCCGCTCGCCTCGCCTAGTTCAATTGTAATCCTAGCACCATTTGCTTGTAATAATATATCTCTTAATGTTTCTGAGCTTATCTCCAGATTACCTAACTGATTTGTTTCTATTATTAAAAGAGCATCTTCTAATGCGGCAAATTCTGTTAATGCATATGGTAATACGCCTATTTCTGCTTTCGTCGCATCATCATCGATGTCTAATTCTAGTACAAGTGTAGGCGTAGTAGAATTTTCTATTGCTTCTTCTATTATGCCTCTTAGCTCATTTGTATCAAGCCAAGCTTGCGATATATCATCATCTAGCTCTGTCTCCACTTCTACATATGTTATATCTCCGCTAGTTGATGTGATACTATCCGAACTGCTGTCCGAACTGCTGTCTGAGCTGCTATCCGAGCTGCTATCCGAACTGCTATCTGAACTACTGCCTGAACTGCTGCCTGAACTGCTGCCTGAACTACTGCCTGAACTAGTTGTCGTACGTGTTCCCGTTTGCATATTACTTATAAAGTTTTGGTAAGCTGTTTGAAATTCTGCAATGGCAGCAATTACAACAGTTGCAATATCCGGATCAGTTGAGTCTTCTAGCCCATTGACAAGCTCCACCGCTTCTTCAAGTGCAGTATAAATTGCAGTTGTCACATAAACTATCCCATTGGATACTTGTGCTGGTGCTAAATCATATATTGCAATTGTATCCAAATAATTTTGTGCTGCCGCTATTGTACTTGCTATATCAGCTAATGTTTGGCTTGGGATAAGTTGCCCACTGCCTTCTAGTGTTACGTCTCCTGTAATAGTCCCTCCAGTCGTATCTACAGTACCTGCAATAACTACGTTACCTTGTAAAATGGCATCATTTACAAGGGTTGCCTTTGCCCCTTCCTCAATGTATATTGTATTATAAGCAATGGTTACATTATCTAATGTTACAGTTCCGGCAATGCTCACGCTACTTGTTGCAGTAATCGTTTGGCCACTACCTGATATAGTCTTTGTTCCATCTATGCTAAGGCCACTTACAGTTAAGCTATTTTCTACTATAACAGTACTTACCTTTGTAGAGCTTGCAGCACATGTTAATTCATCTGCCGTGTCCACTGTCGCCGTAACTTTACTTAAGCTTAGCCTATTAAGCGTCGTGCTATTTACATTAGATAATACAATTGTACCTGACCCGCTCACCGTGCCACTGCCAGATAAACTTCCTAGCGTTAAAGTATTCCCAGAAGATATAGTTATTGAATTATTCACAGTTAATGTATTATCTGTCATGGTTACATCAGCATTTACTTCAACTCCATCACCATATGTGCCCAACACTTGTGTTAATATATCTCTAAATGTTGTCGCACTCCCATCACTTATCGTTATATCTGTATCTAGATATGCAGTTAAATTTATATCCTCATTAAATACAACCTTTCTAATTGACGCTATATCTGTCGGAGAATATACGCTTAATGTATCTACTATAACATTCCAGTCGTCACCTGCATCTACAGTAAATGAGCCATCTGTCGAAACGCCTCCTCCTCTATTGTCATTCCATTCACCTTCGTCTAGGTCGTATTTACCACTAGGTACGTTAAATGTACAACCGTAATTTAGTTGCGTATAACCACCCTCATTTGTATAAGAAGTTGTCGCTTGCAGTGCACCGGATACAGTTGTTTTTCCATAATTATTGTTATAACTGCTTAATCCTGTTATGCTGCCACTGCTGTTTATAGTAACTGTACCACTTGTATCCTCATCAATAGCATTTATAAATTGTGATCCAGTTACCGCACCTTTTACCGTCATGGTGCCTGCATTTGTAATTGTAGTAGATACTGATAATGTATCATTTACAGTTACTGTGCCTGTGTTTTTAAGCGTAGTTACACTTATACTGTCATCTACAGTTACTGTGCCTGAATTTGCAAAAGTTGTTGCACCTATGCTACCATCTACATTTAACGTACCCGAATTTGTTAACATATCTACACCTGTAATATTACCTGTTAATGTAATAGTACCTGCATTAGTAAATTCATTTGCACCACTTATCTTACCTGCTAATGTTAGACTACCGTTATTCTCACCATTATTACTTACATTTATTGTGCCATCTGCATCTACTTCTATATTTCCATCCATTGCTAATGTATTGGTGTTTATTGTAATATCAGATATAGTAAAATTTGATATATTTAACTCTGATATAGTAAGTGCATACCCATTGCCGTTTATACTTGATAAGTTTGGCGTAACTGATGTATCAATTGTTACAGAACCTGCAGAAATCGTGGAGGTTAATTCTAGCGTACCTACCTTAGACTCAGTTGACCCGTCTGTTTGATATGAAGACAGTGCCGATGACCCGTTTGTTTGATATGATGCTAGTGCCACCGATAATGCTGTTGAATTGCTGACCTTTGCCGTAATATAATCAAAATTATTTGTTAAATTCTCCATTAACGTAGAACTTGCATTTGTCACTGTGGCATTTGTACCAGACATTGTACCGCTACTTTCTAGCAATGTACCCTCCAAGATCAAATCTGTTACTTGCATATCTCCACCATTTAAAGTTAATGTTGTACCACTTGCTACGGTTAAGTATTTTGTTGTTGTTTTACATGCAATCGCATCAGTTAAGGACAAATCAGCATTGAGCTCAATTGTAGACACTGCTTCAAAAATATCCTTAAAAGTTGTTTTTCCTAGAGATGCGTCTAAACTATATCCAGTAATCTTATTTAAGTCAGTATTTATTATAACTTTAGTAAATGCATTTGCAGATTTATCCGCCAGTTCCTCTGTTATTAAATTCCACGCAACTGCAGTATCTTCTGGCTCATTAATTGTTAAAGTCGTTCCAACAACCACAGCTGGGCTTGCTTTATTAATTACATCATTTCCAGACACATTACTTGTTGGGGTAAGCACTCCACCGTATTCTATAGTTGTTTCACCATTATTTACATATTTTCCATTGGATACAGATACCGTACCACTTATAAATACCTCTCCACTTGTGCCAACTTCTACACTACCCGTTACTGAGCTTCCAGCACCTATATCTAGTGTACCGTCTACATATACAAATCCCGATACACTACTTTCATCATCTAGAGTTAACTTACCAGTTATTTTTAGATAATCATTGGATGTTTTTAAACTTACGTCAACATTGTTAAATGTTACAGTCCCTGCTAAAGTTAATGTTGATTCACCACTAACTTCTATATCAGCATTACTACACGTAAAGCCATCTGTTACTGTTATATCCTGAGTTACATAAATTTTATCTACATTATCTGCAGTCGCTGCAGCTTTAAAGTTATCAGCCGTAGTTACGGTTGCAGTTACAGAGCTAAAGTCGCTTAGCTTAGACATTGCACTTGCAAAGTCAGTTACCGTGGCAGTGGCAGTTGTTTCACCATTTTCATCCTTTTCCGTATATATTGTACCCGTTATTGTGCTATTTGAACCTAGCTCTAATGTATCTGCTACTGTCACCGTACCAGTTATCTTACTACTTATACCCACAGTTATTTCATCCGCTGTCACCGTAGCCCCTAATGTACTATAATCTCCTAATGTAATACTATCTGCATTTACTGTTCCACTTATAGTCGTATTATCACTTGCATCTATAGTATTTGTTACATTCACTGTACCGCCTTTAAACGTGCTACTGTCATATATTGTTAGATTAGATATATCCACTGATCCATTAACAGTAAACGTTACACTATTTGCACCAGATATTATTATGTCTTCGCCACCCGTTGTCGTCTCGCTTCCTAATATAACATTAGCTTTTGTTAAATCTGCATCGTCAGATAACGTTACATTGCTGTTTATCTCAATACGACTTGCCCCTTCTAAAATTTCTAGGAAAGTCTTAGGTCCATCTTTTGTAGATACAGGTTCAGTTAAATTAACACTAGTTAAGTCAGTATTTAATATAATAGTAGCAACTGTTTGATCAATCATTGATAGACCCTCTTTTATTTGTGCCCAATCTGCTGTACCAGATAGGCTTGAAGGATTTAAAGTTAAGGTATTAGTCGAGCTATTATATACAGCAGTACTTTCATCTTCTGTAACCACTCCTCCTACTGATTCATCACCTGTTATAAACGTTGCATTATATCCTATATGCGTATAACCTTGATTATTTGTATATGCCCCCGTTACTTCTACATAAGAACCACTTACAATATTTAATGTATATTTGCTCGAACTATCTGGTTGAACTATCGTTAAGTTACCACTTATAATTACATTCTCCAGATAAAAATCTTTATATATACTTACTGATGTACATGTAATAGTATATCTATTTCCATTATTAGAACTTATAGTTGTTATCCTATTTGCTACACCAGTATTTTCCGATTTAATTTCTATCGTAGAGTTAGAGGTAGAAATACTATTCATTAATCTTATTTCAGTTACTACCAAAGAGTCAAATGCATTTAGTAAATTGGTAGCAGTACTTACTTCTAATATAACATTTGCAACATTTTTCATATATAATGTAAGATAGTCTGTGCTAGCTGTAATAATACTTCCATCACCAGTTATATTATTAGCACTAAAGTCAGCACTATCTACTCTAAATTCTATACCTGCTGGTATCTCCAGGGTACCATTAAACCCAGAAATGTCCCAGCCTGTACTCCCAGATAAACTTGAAGAGGTAGTGTCATCGCTAATTTGTAATATTCCTGTGTCTCCTGTAATTGTTCTATTATTGCCTGAAGCAACGTTAGCTAGTTGATCAGTTCTTAAAGTATAATTAGCTTCAAACTCAATATTTGAGTTAATTTCCTCTATATTAGATATATCTGAATTGATATAAAATACTACGGTAGTTCCAATACCTTGTACATATCCTGTAAAATCAGTATTATGTAAATAAGATGATTTTATTTCATAATCTGTATCATCTGCTACTATAATATAACCGGAACCTGTAATAAAATTAGCTATACTATATATTGGTAGATCCATAATATCCATATCTATAGTAAGCTTTGCATTTTCTTCTACTTCAATCGAAGTAATATACCCTTGTGAGTGACCAGCGCTATCTACTAATGCCCCCGTTAATTTCCCAGTAGTACTATCTATAGTTCCTAGCCCTAGATCAGATAACTTAACCGATACATTCTGTTTTATCAATAGCTTAAAATTTCCTATAACACCAGTTATATCATTAGGTAGACTTGTATCTACAATTAAATTCCCCGTTGACGATATTTCAAGAGTTCCTCCACTAACAGTAGTTGTTAAATCTAAGTCTGATAAATAAATCTCTTCCGGTGTAGAGATTTTAAGCGTTCCCTTGTCTAATTCAATCTTTGTCCCTGCAGGAGAAGTATCTATATCTAAAGTACCTTTTACTACGATTTTCCCTGTTGAAGATGCATCTAATCCTAAATCAGATAACTTCATAGTTACACCATCTTCTATAGTAATAGTACCATTATTTATAAGGCTGTTTCCACTAAATGATACACCAGAATTAGCTATGCTTAATTCACTATTTACAGTAATCGGGCGTATTGGATCATCATAATTGCCTTGCGTAAATTTTAATGCATCGTTTAAGCTTACTCCTCCTCCATTTATTTCGATAGGTACAGATAAGAGTTTATCTTTAAAACTACTATTAATAGTTACTCCAGTTGATGGTATACTTATTATAGTATCATTATTAAATGTTATCATTGTAATGTCATCTATAAAATTACCTGCAACTGTTATTGCTTCCTCTATAGTCGTAGTACTCTTCCCTACTATTAATACTCCATTTTGAAAAACAGTTTCTTGGTCACCACCTGCATCACTTATAGCCTCTGCTATCATAGATGAAATTTCTGCTGAATATACTTGTGCCGCACTTGGTACTGCAGTTTCTGTCGTGTTTGTCTGCTCTGTTGTTGTAGTTGTTGTTTGCCCAGTGGTTGTTGTAGTTGTTTGCCCAGTGGTTGTTGTAGTTGTTTGCCCAGTGGTTGTTGTTTGCCCGTTTACTGTGGTTGTTGTTCCGCTTATTTGCCCGTCATCTCTTGCCCCCGCATTTACGCTTGTTTGTACATCATCTCTTGCCCCCGCATTTGTTGCATATACAGTGCCACTTGTTGTCAATGTTGTTGCTATAAGTAACGCTATAAATCGCTTGTGTAATTTCATAACCTTTTCCCCACTACCTTAAACGTAGTAGAGTCCCTCCTTTACTCTTTTATAGTTTCCCACTTTTATAATTTCATATCGGTAAATTTTTCCTCTTTGTTTATGGTAGACAAACTAAGATACAGAAAAAAACGGCCTATTATTTTCTGTATCTTATCCATATTAAAAAAGAGGTAGCTATTACACTTAGCTAATACAACTTATGCAATTAAATCTTAATTTATTCCACAAAACTTGTCTCAAATTTCGGCTTTTTTCGTCTATGTCAGTGGCTAAAATTCTTTTTTAACTTTTTCTGAAACTCAAGTCTTCTGCTGTAATATTCTTTAATGCAGTTAAAGACATCAGGTAAAAGAGGCTTGCAAAGAATATGCTAAGAGTTAAGTTTATTTGTGGGTGCATACCTGTAAATAGTCTGTCTGCTAAAAAAGTTTTGGTCACAATGCAAGCGGCCACCGCACAGATAATCGGGTGGATTATCCATTTTGTTATAGAAGCTTGTATGTTTGTTATCTCAAATAATCTGTTTATGTGTAAAGTTGCTGATATTACATTGCTTAAAATCATTGTTAGCAGAAGGCCGGAAACGCCCATCTTTGGAATTAAGAAGTACATCAAAATAATTCTAAATATCGCATCTATTACCCTATATTGCAAACATTTTTTCTGCTCTCCCATGCCTTTTAATATCCCGTCTATAACAATTTCTATGTATACAAACGGAGACACAACCACCATAATCTGCAAATATTTGCCAACTTCCATATCGTTATATATGGTTATTCCCAGTTCTCTACCATATATACTAAATATGCCCACTATAAAAAATGCAACCACCAACGTCAAGTGCAATACACGAGATGATAAACTTTCAACTCTACCCTTATATTTTAGGGCAGTTGCCTTTGCTATCTCTGGTGTTAAAATTGTTGAGCAAGCCGATAACAGAGCTGTTGGAAAAAATAACAACGGAAATACCATGCCTTTTATCATTCCATATATACTGACACTTTCTACCGTTGTTAAGCCGTATCCTCGTAGTCCCATCGGTATTAGCGTATTTTCCAATAGCACAAAAACGGCTGTTAAATATGAAGAAGCTGTAATCGGAAATAAAACATTGCATATTTTCACTGCCAGTCTTTGTTCATATTGTCCAAACTTATCCGGCTTTACGTTTTTTATTCTGCTGGTAAAATATAATAGCCCCAGATAGATAAAAGATAAAATTTCTCCCAAAGTGATGGCAAGGCTTATCCCCAGGCAAGCCAGCGTTAAATCTTGTGTACCAAATATGCCCAGCAAAACTATGGTTAAGGCAAGTTTTACAAATTGTTCCAAAACTTCTGAACTGGCTGGCTTTATTATGTCTTTTATCCCATAAAAATATCCTTTAAAACAGGCGGATAACGTCATAAATGGTATGCTCAGTGATAGTATCTTCAGCCCTTCTACTATCCGTGTATCTTTTATAATTGCTACGCTTAATGTGCGGGCATTGAAATATACAATTAACATAACAACAAAACTTGCAACAAATCCAAATACCAAAAATATACTCATAACTTTTTTTGCACGATACATAAATCCTCGACTCAGCTCTTCTGAAATAAGCTTTGATATGGATGTAATTATCCCTGCTGATGCAATCATATATGCCATCATATATACTGTCATCGCCAATTGATACAGCCCAATGCCTTCTGCCCCGATTTGTTTCGATATGTATATCATAGTGCACATGCCTACTAATCTGGTTGAGACTGAGCCTACGGTTGAAATAAATGTGTTTACTACCAATCCTTCTTTTTTTGCCATAAAAACCTCCTTTAACTTGATCTATTCTTATTAAGTTTAACTTAACAAGCCCCTTAATATATTATATATGTAGACAAGCGGGGTTTAAGAATAAATTTTCCAAATTTAGCCGTTATGTTAAAAAAGGACAAAAAAATAAATCCTCCTATGAGGATTTTTAATATAAAAAGCCGGTTGGGTCTAGCCTTGTACCGTTATATCTTATTTCAAAATGCACATGGTTTCCTGTTGAGTGGCCAGTTGTTCCTACAGCAGCAATGTTTTGGCCTTTGCTCACTTTGTCGCCCACATTAACATAGTTTTTGCTGTTGTGTGCATAGTAAGTTTCATATCCATTGCCATGGTCTATGATTACCATGTTGCCATATCCATTTGCGTGATATGCAGAATAAGTTACGGTTCCGCTCGCTGATGCATATATCGGCGTACCTGCTGGTGCAGCAAAATCCAGTGCCCCATGGAAGCTTCCCCAGCGTGCTCCGTATCCAGATGATAAACTTCCGGCGCCATTTAGCGGATGCATAAACATACTCTTATCAGAAGATGATACGACGGCTTTTGGCATCTCCTCATCTTCTGGGCGTGTGGCAGTACCAAACTCAATAATTGTAGTTACTTCTTGTACTAAAATATCTTCTTGGATAATTTGCCTAGATGTTTCTATCCCATTTAATTTGGTAATTTCTACCACAATTTCTTTTGCACCGTCTTTTCCTTTTTGTATAACATTAGTATCATCTTCATACATCTCGGTATTTTCTATATACTCTATATCTGCCGGTATTTTTTCTATAAACGTAGCTTTTTCTATGCTGTCCACGCCTAGGACGGGTGTTGGTGCTGTTAGTGTAATGTCATCTCCTGGTAACATTCTTCTTTCATCTGCTATTTGCGGATTTAAATCTAGTATATTATTCATTGTTGTACCATATTTTATGGCAATATCCCAAATGTTGTCCCCTTCCACTAACGTGTAATTAATCTCTTCTTCTGTATTTTGTAATAAAATTTCTTTTATCTGTTCTGAGGTTAAGATTTCTGTTTTATCTATGTAGAGTGTATCTCCAGTTATTGTTTGGTTAAATGTTAATGTTTCCATATTTTGGTCTACAGGTGTGTCTATTTGTATATCAATTTTTTCAGATAAAGTTTCTATATCTTCTTCTGTTAAGTCTATCTGTTGCACTTCTTTTACCACTTCGCTTACAATGCCTATTTCTGTTGTGGCACTTTCCACAGAGCTCCTGCCAGAGCTGCTGACCATCATAGACATACTGCTTGTTTTTACTACGTCTATATTTGTTTGTAAGTCTGTTTGCGTTGTTGCGTAGTCTTGAGCAATTTCTTCTAGTACTTTAAGAGCCACATCTTCATTGTCCACAATACCAATTATCTCTTCATTAACTATAAGTTGATATCCTTCAACTAGATAGTCTAACTCTTGCGTTAATATATCTACTAAGGCATCTTCATCTTTTCTATCGTCTTTCCTGCTATTTACAAATTCAGTGTCTATCTCTTCAATTAACTGAATGTTTCTCTCTTCTTTATCTTGTAATTTGCTTACCGCACGTAAATATGCATCCTGGGCTATTTCCTCAGTTTCTACTAAAGCTATTACTTTATCATTTATAGTAACTTGGTATGAGTTAGGCTTGATGTAGATCATATAGTATATATTATTTCCCATTAATATGGTGCTTAAAGCTAATGCAGATATAATTATGCCTTTTTTTAGCTTTGCATCTTCGTATTCTTGCTCTTGATTTTTTTTATACCAATTCATTGACCTGTCCTCCAAATTAAGCATTAAACTAAATGATTATCCACCTAAAATACTTATCTTAGTTATTACGTAATTATTATATTTATTTACATCTTGTTACATTGTAGCACTAAATCCAAAAATTGTAAAGAAGTTTATATTATTTTTTTATATTATATCAAAAAAAGAGAGCCTTGTACAGGTTGCCACAAACTGTTTACGATTTGCTGTTTGAACTTCGGGGCAACGCCCCGACTGGGGTCTGCGACCCCAAACCCCTCTTAAACCAAATTATATTTATCCGCAAAAAAGACAGCCTTGTTCAGGCTGCCATATATTTAATTATCTTGCGTTACGGAAAATATTTAATGCTTGCTCTTTTGTAAGAGCTTCTGTTAAATGAGGGAATGCAATAGTTCTATAGATAGATTGTTGAGCTAATGTTTCTATCTCTTCTTCTGTTGGAGAAATGCCAAGCTCTGTCATATTAATTGGCATTTTAATCTCTTTAAAGAAGTTTTCCATAGCATCAATACCTGCATTTGCAATCTCTTCTTCTGTTCCTTTTGGCTCCACTCCCATAACGTCTACAGCAAATTTAGCTAATCTATCTGATAAGATAGGAAGCATTTCACGTGCCCAAGTAGCCCAGATAGCAGTAAGGCCAGCACCGTGAGTTACATCATACATCCCGCCTAACTCATGTTCTATCATATGAGCTGGGAAGTCTATCTCGTGCATTCCGCAACCTGTCAGTCCATTGTGTGATAAACTTGCAGACCACATAACTTCCCAACGAGCTTTCTTATTTTGTGGGTCGTCTACTAAAATTTTAGCGTTTTTCATAACAGTTTTCATCAGCCCTTCGCTGATGCTATCTGTTATTTCTAATGAATCATGTGAACAGATGTATCTCTCCATTGTATGCATCAGAATATCCGCACAACCACTTGCAGTTTGGTATGGTGGTAAAGATAGTGTAATATCAGGGTTCATAATAGAAAATCTACATGCAGCTTTTGGATGACCACAGTCACGCTTTAATAGATTTTCATCTTTTGTTATAACCATTCCGCAACTCATCTCACTACCTGCTGCTGCAATAGTTAAAATACATGATACAGGATAACAATCTTGTGGAGCTGCTTTTGCACTAAAGAAGTCCCAAACATCACCATCATAGCACATTCCTAGAGCAATGCTCTTAGCAGTATCTATTACGCTTCCGCCGCCAATTGCCAAAAAGTAGTCTACGCCTTCTTTTTTCGCAAGCTCTATACCTTCATAAACTTTTGAAAGGCGTGG
>MDSQ01000119.1_pt1 | contig 14596 bp, 8 predicted proteins | sample 1008251 | NCBI WGS metagenome assembly MDSQ01 (sample SAMN05526597, study PRJNA338239) | gut metagenome | isolation source: Hindgut content | host: Naso unicornis | place: Saudi Arabia: Red Sea | collected 2016-05
CTGAGCAGCTCCACTGGAGCAACTGGGGTTAGGGGCCTTGCTCAAGGGCCCTCAGAGGTGGAATACGGATGGGGCAAGCAATTCCCTTCACTTTCACCACCCACATTAAACTTTCTGGTTGGGGGTTTGAACCAGCAACCTTCCAATAAAAAACTTGCACTTCCAACCATAAGGCCATCTCTACCATGTCATGCATCGAGCTCAAAGCCCATGAAAGCCTCACAACGCTACCAGCATGGCTGCACACTCCTGTTTGTATCATGGCTACCTCCAAAGTAGGATGCTCTTATTCTTACTGAGTTATATCAGTCAGGATCGAAGTGATGGACAGAGTGATTGTGTCGCTAGAGTGTGGCTGAAAAACAAATTAATTAGGTTACAGCAAAAAGCAATACGTGTAGCTTTTTTTTTTTTAACTAACAGAATTCTACAGATGACTGAAAATTATCGAGAGGACCAGTGTAAGCATAATGAAAAATAAAAAGCCTGGTTGAAGTGTGTGTTAGTCATTGTGGTGTAACACTCACAGAAAGAGGTTCTCCATTATTTCATGGTAGTCCTCTCTGTCGCTGTCTGGCAGGAAACAGGCTGCAAACACGATGATGGCATTCACCCCGTTGCCATAGTAGCCTTGATAAAAACAGAAAATAAATAATAGAATTAACTTGACCTTGTTCCATTGTTGGTGAGGGTTTTGCCTTAATTAGCATAGTTTTCATGGTTTGATTTCTCTCATATATTCCTCGTTTTTGTTCAGTTTATCTGCCAGTATGCGTCTCTTTTGTCAGACTGTCTCTGTGTTCCTTTTCCTCTCACTACTTTTCAGATTAATGTAATTTCCTTCTATTCACCAACCCATTCATCAGCAGATTTGGTGTCACTCAGACAGAGGGCCTTTTATCTAAACGACAGAGCTGATATTGACTGTTCAGTGACAGACGTCTCTGTTTCGGTGACACAGCTGTGTTTCACTTAAGTCCACGGCACACTGGGAAGAAAATGCACTATACCTGCTTAGGTTAGGGCTCCGATTTCCACCAATGATGGTAATAAAGCCAGTGCTTATGTAAGACACAGGCTTACCAGGGTGCAAGCCCATGACCCTGAGTTTAACAGGGCCCCAAAAAAGAGAGAAAAGAGAGAGCTATGGGGCCCCTACCTGTGAAACCAATATGGTGCAACTTTACATCTAGCTTCAATAAAAGACCCAGATCCCCCAGCAGAACTATCACAGCTACAGACTTATCTAAAGGACAAATCAATTCCTTTGTTTTGTGTAGAGCTGATCTAATTAGTCAGATTAGTCAAATACTAAATTTAAAACAACTGCCAATATTTTAAATAGTTAAATATTTTTTTCAAACAAAGATAACAATAACGTTAAGCCATAATAATAATTTAGACGAAGAAGGGCATTAGTTGATAATGAAAATAATCGTTATCACACTTATACAAGTTTGGAGGTGGACTGAGATTGTATAATTTGAAGTTTATAATTACAAATTCCATTGTTTTCTTTCTAAAACCATTCAGAAATTTCTTAGGCTCCATGTGAAAGCAACTGCACCTTCCTCTCAACTTATTTGTTTGGGTTTTTCCACTAACTTGTCGCTTATCTGTGTACAAGAGAGTTGTTTTTGAAAGCAGCAACCACCCTTTATTAAACACACTTGGTACACTGTTGCCAAGTGGTCACTTCGCCAATTTCAAACCTCAAGAGGATGTGAAAATTGGACATAAAAGTTTTGACTGCCTTTTGTTTTGTAGAGAGTTTCCTCTCTAAAGGCCACAGGATGGTGTAAAACTCAACGGCTGGCTTCGGGTACAGTCTGCATTTCCTCATTTTTGATTGGTAGATGAGGCATTTCAAAATTGAGACTTCATGCTGCCAGCTCAAAAACTACAAGTCATCATGATTCAGTACACCAGAGGTTGTGACTTGTAGTATGATGTTACTGCAGCAATCAGATACCCAGGCCAAGTTTGATCTAAAATGTTAAACTATAGGAAGTTACTCAAACAAAAAGAATCCCCAAATGATTTCTGCTTTAAAATTGGTTAATTTTTTGTTTACGCAAGTGATAAAATCACTAACGTGATTAACAGAATAAAGAACTTGCATTGAATACTGGATATTGTTATAAAGGACAATTAAAGGACAGGTCAACAAACTTTTCAAGAAGATCTCAAAGAAGAGTTTTCTTTCTTAAACAACTGATGTAATGAAAGAGACAGGGGACTCCACTTCTTATTTAAAGTATATTTGAGAAAAAAAATTGTTGAATGCTGATGTAAATAGTCTGTGAATGTTCTCATTCACAGAACTGAATGAATTCAAGATAGACACAACATTCATAGGTTATTCATTCATGATGCTAAAATTGCCTGTCAGTAGTCACCTCCATGGGAGATGACTCTCTTGTAGGGCTCAATGATCTTCATGTTGATGCGGTGCTCCTGCTCCCCGATGATGACCGTCCGCCATAGTTTGCAGTCCTGGCGCTCCTCCTCAGCGCTGTACGTTGGGATTTGATTGTAAGGCTCACTTGGCCTGCTCCAATTGGCTGCTATGGGGTCTGATATGGGAAAAGACCAAAAGTGTTATTTGGCCGCTGACTTTTCTCCTGCAACAATTGTTACTACAGTTCTAACATCAACAGTGGCTGTCTTCTGTTAGTATCCCAGTAAGCCAAGACAGCATGCACCATACCAGTTAGGACCCTGAAACTCAAGCAGCTAAGTGACATTTCAGCTGTCATTAATTTTATTGTTTGCAGCTGTGCTTTTATTTTTGACTGATAATGGCCTGTCCCAGACAGATGTATCAGCGTATATATTCTCCAACATGCCGATATTAAAGCTTTTTTTTTTTAAGGCTAGAAAAAATTCTCGGACTAGTTGTTTGAAATGGTGTAATTACATTGTTTGTCCTGCAGAGGGTAGTCTGTTATTTAAGAAATATCAAGTGAAGCGTTTACTGTTCGGTGCGCTTATGTTTGGAATAAAATTTGTTAAAACGTGAGATATCTTGCCTCCAATACATATCCTTGTCACAAGTAGTTAATAATCACATTTAGCCAATGTTATAAAAAATATCGGCTGGTATACCGGATACTGGAATTTTCTTGCTATTGTATTGGCTTCAGCCCCAAAAATCCCATATTGCCAAAAAAAATTTGCAGAAGAAACACTGATCTCAACTCTCAAAGGATCTGGACAGCAACAAGGATTCTACTGGGAATCTTCCTCCATTAATCAACACAAACATGATCATTAAATATTTATTAAAACAACAGAGACAGACAGACAACAGAGAGGAGTAGTTGAAGGAGCTGCAGCAGCAAACAGCATTTGACATGAATATAGTTGTGGAGTGAAAGAGTGTCTGGTGCTAATGGGCCTGCTGTATACCTGAATGCATCAAATGGTACTGGTCAGGATAGCTGCACAGCTGATACTGAGACAATGATTGTGAAGCACGATGCCACTGCAAAGGCTTTGCAAGTTTCTTCTAATGTCTCCACATGGGAAATTCATGTCAGCATCTTCTGTGCAGAGCAGGCAAATTGAGTCGGGCCTTGTAACAAAGTGCATATAAATGGAATTCACCGTGAGAGACAACTTACGGTGTCCCGTGGAGTTTCCCTGTAAACACACAGAGTTTCTGTTCACATTCGGCATTAGTCACCAAAACACACCCTGTGTATCCTTGAGGTCTAGCAAATGTCTTAAGTGCGCTTCCTTCCTCATAAAACATCCTAAAGCTGCATTGTTTACATCCACGTTTGCTTGCTAAGAGGCTTCTTTCCTGCCTTTGATGCCATTGCTGCTTTTCTCGGCACCACCTGTTGATAAGCAGCACGAGGGCTGACACAATTCCAAATTTCACTGCATAATTATGCCTATGTGATTATGATTACTGTAAATTCACAATAGCAATATTTTTTGCAACATCTATGAAAAGTTTGAAAACAAATAATGCTTTCATTTAAACTGATCTTTAACTTTTTTTGTGTGTGTTTTATCTCTTTTATTGGCCAATAAATTACACTCAAAATACGAGTGTAGGGAGTTGGAGATAGAGTCTGTAACCATAACTGTACAAAAGCTTACAAAAATAAATAAATAAATGAATACACTTTTTTTAATGTGACAGGTGGCACATATTGTAAAGATGGAATACTGTAACCTAATATGACAAAGCAAGGAAAGAAAAGGAACTGATTATCTATGTTTATTATGCATGTATTATTAACAAAATTAACAAAAAAATCAGTATTTCATTTTTAAATGTCAGTTTAATCCTCTATTGCGATATATCATGAAACCCCCAAGGGGAACAGAGACAAGAGTGTGGATCGAGTGCCTGCATAAAAGTCCTTGTGTAAAACATGCAAAATCATTGCTCAATAGCGCTACTAGTGGTGGAAAACCTCTACAGAGAACCTTTAATGACAGTTGCATTGATAGATTATGTATGGATGGGATGATGAGGATCCTAAAGAGGCCCCTCATCCCACATAGAACATCTGCTTTTCTTCGATGTGAGCTTAAAATTGAAGACATTACAGTAAAGTCTAACTTCTGCTGAAATGCTTTGACTTTCTTTTATTTGTCATTTTATTGGACCCATATTTTTCTCATTTCTCAAACAAACCTTCTCACAAACAAACAAAGTTGCTTATTTTGTTTCCACTGCTCACATCAGAGCCAGAAAACAGTTATATTTGCCATCAAATCCCAAGCCAGTCACCCGTTATTAATGTTATTATATTATTAATGACGTTCCTTCCCCTCTCTGTCACATTAGAGGTTTTTACTCATGGTTCTGCTGATACTGCCGGTCATAAGAACAGCTTAAAGTGTGGGATCCAATCTGGAGTGCCTCAAACAAAAGACTGTCAGGCCGATGGGCTGCAGATGCTCCAGCAAACTTTCAACGCTCTCCACCAGGTCCCCGTGTTGTGGAATATGGGACTTACCGAGACAGAAGGCTCCGCACAGATGGCTCGCTGAGTGCACAGGAAAAAGCAGTCATATTATTTGGAAAAGCCTTGAAGGGGAAAATTAATGAATATTTAGAGTGGATGTAGGAGACAGAGACAGGCGTGGAGACTTCATTTCAATGGAATGAGCTTCTCATCTCAGCAGAGAAACAATCCCCAAAGCATGATAAAATTGTGCATGCCCCTCCAGCTTTTAATTATTCAGACATATCAAATTGCAAATCACTTGACAAAAGAGCAAAAAATCAAGTTGTTACTGATCGGCATTTAAAAACGGGAAGTAAATGTTAGTATTAGAAGCCTTGACAGTGATTGAGGGCTGCAAAGTTTCCATTTGCAATCACGCACAGAAATGTCATCATTTAAAGGGAATTTCACCCCCCCTGCAGATTAACAATCCCAGAAAGCTTTGCAGAGCAGGTTCAGGCACCTGACGTCACGTGCTGGGGTGGAAGCAGGGCTTTAATATAGAGTGGCAAGGGTGTGGTGCTCTGAGCTGGGAGACCATTAAACTGTCACCACTCTATTTCTGTGGTGCACTACAGAGGGTTTTCTCTCGTCCCCTGCAGCAGTGGTAATGATGAGATTTGAGGTTAGTCAGCCACTTTGCTGTGTGTGTAATCAAAAGTCAAGATTGCATTTGCAGCTACTGTTGAGCTGCAGGAAGTACGTGCGTGTGGAGGTGTTGCACGCACATGTACATGCACGTATGTGATCTTGTGTGCAGGGTGAGGTGAGAGAGGGCAAAGGCATGGCAGATTCAGTATCTGCAAAGTTAAACAGACCACCTTTAAAGTGACTGATTGTAAATCTACAGCTCTTTAATAAAACAGAATTATAGTCCTTCACAAAGAGCGATTAAAACGCATTGAACATAATTGCTAGGTATGTCTGCAGCAGCACAGGCACCTCTGTTACACAGTGCGCTGATTGGTTACTATAGCAGCAAATGTTTTTGTGTTAATCACTGTCAACTTACAGTTTACAGCATACTCAAATCAAGGGTTTCCCTGCAAAGTGCAGTTTTTCTCTAATTACCATCTTATTTTAAGACCGGGGCATCGTTCGCTAACCTTTAATTTTGTCACATGGAAGGAAATATCAACTGAATTATGAAAATGAAACATTTTCCGTGCTGCGCCTTTACGAGAGAAAACCTTCGAGGTGGGTAAAGATCAAACACAACTGAACCAACTATGAAAAAAATGATGTAGCTGTTACTGTCAGGAATGCATAACCCCTCCGGCAGTGCAGTCTGAGTACAGGACGACTTTCTTAATCATCCCCCACTTACAGGAAGTGGATTTGATGCTGAGGTTATAAAACAGTCCTGACCTTAAGCACATGGCCTGCAGCCTGTGTGCCTGTTTGGCTGTGTTACTGCATAGCAACAGAGCAGGAAGATACAGTAGCACCACCTTGTGTTGTGGCACAGGCAAAGGTTAAAAGGTCCACAAAAGACCCCTTTTTGTATGATCTTTTTTAAATTTAACAAGGAAATTTCATCTCCAGACTGAGGCACAAAGAAGACCAACATTGTAAGATTAAAAAAAATAAGAAAAACTCACCAGTGATGAAAGGAAAATTATACAGAGCAGAGATCCATCACATAATCTCCTCGTTTTCAGTAAAAAGCAACTTCTGCTTATGAGAATTTCGCACACAGACGATGACGAAGACGGGCAGGATGAGGGCATCCCCTTGGCCTTTATGATCTTGCGCACAGAGAAGAGTTGAATGGCTTGTTGCCGGCAATTCCTCTTGCCAAACGCAGCCAGACACCAAGCTGTTCTGGCATAATTAGAACCTGCTGCAGATGTCTGATGTATTACCTCACTGCGAAGAACACGGCTTCCCCAGCTAACAGCCCCAGCTGGCTGGATCTGGATTTTGTTCCACTGCTGATCAATGGGGAGCTCCCCGCACTTACAGCCGCCACTGGTGCTGTATATTAACCGAATCGGATGGGAGGAGGGGCGCCGGGGGTGAGATTTGCTCCTCCGTCAACGGTGGGAGCCAGTTTCCCTGTGTGAAGCTGGCTGTCATGCATGGGTAAGGGCCTCGCGCTGATGGTCATCCAGAAGAAACTGTTTCCCCTGCACACATATGAAATGTACTCGCTGTGAGGATTTGGTTCTCCTCCTTTTTTGATGGACGTTTCTGTATTATCCTTGTGTTGAAAATATGCTTATATAGACACCAAGGGAGGCAGTAAAGTGAAAGCATTCTCCGTACTTTAAGAAATGAAAACTGTATTTTTCCACTGCCATTCAGAAAGCACTCAGAATTCATTAAGAAACGAATTATTACAGCACTTACATCATATAAGGCCTTGTGCTGTCATTACACGGGCATTATATGGTCTATGCACGCTTCCCCAGTGGCAGAGTATAAGCAGAATCTCTAAGTATAAGCATGTGAGGGACAGCCTGGGGATCAAGGCCGTCTCCAAGGTCTCCTAACTGCCTGAATCTAAACTTAAGGTCATTCCTCTGCTGCTCGACCAATTACCCTTGCACGCAGCTCTGCGGAGTCTCAGCCAGACGCTTTGGCTGAATTGTTCCAGGACATCCTCCTGTGGGTTCACGTGGAAGCACGGGCTGCCATCGACAGACTTTTTTCATCACGAGGGATTCATTTATTTATATATACGTTTTGCAGCAAGTGGCTCTCAGACATAAATTTGCATTGCAGTGATTATTTCTTCTTCTCTTGTTGTGTCTTTCCTGTTCTAATCACTGAAGGGGAATTCAGTGACACATCACAGCTCGTACGTCTAAAACATATTTTAATAATTTTCATATCTCAGAGGAAATGTGTAATTACTCCCTGATATTTTCTCAGGGACGTGAGGGCTTTTAGTGTCCGAGACATAGTGTCATTGACATTAGGCACATATTTGTAGACACTGTTCGGTGGGGTGAGTCATGTCATGACTCGTCTGTATGTGTGTTCCATAACCCTGGGTCCCTGCAGAGAGTCTCATTACAAGGAAAATGGTGGTAATTGTTTTTTTGTGATGGGAGGAGGAATCTCGATATGTCAAAGCACAGACAAACACCGTGTTGGAAAGTCTGCAGAGTGGAAGTAATATTAATGACCAGACGTGACCACAGAAACTGCTGTGACTGCTGCCCTGGTACAAAATCCTGCAAACATCTCAAAGCCACTTTGATCTACATTTTTGTATTCACAGCAGTGTTGCCAGATTGGGTGGTTTTCTGGCCAGTTGTGTGGTTTTGGGTTGCATGTGTGGGGTCAGATTTGACAGGTGACAGAATTTCAGCTGATTTAACATGAGTTTGAAATAAATTAAGTGTGACAACATATTATAAATACATGTGTAAGTAGTATTCCTAAGTTATCGAACACATACAGTCACAATTTAATATCACATTGAGTCACCATCATTACTATTCACTCGTGACTTACCCTGTAAACAAAAATGAGCTATAGTGTTTTGGTTTTTTTTTTAAATGTATTTTTGTTTGATGCTGTAATGTTATATTATTATTTATTTGGCTTTTTGACTCACTTTATTTCTTTTTTCCTCCCTTCTCTGTCGCTCTCCTTTTATCCAGGGTGCATTTTAATTTGGTCTACTGTCTAGGATTGTCGCAATTTACCAAGTTACACGAAAACTATTATTTTTATGATTTGAGTTGTTTCCTGATTTTAAGACAGACAGCAGAAATAGAAAATAGTTTTTTAGATTTATTATATAACGTGGCCTCCTATCTGCATCTAAGCTCACTTGTGAACTCATGATTTGTGGTATTACTGTAATGTTATAATAGTGTAAATGATATTTTGGCAGGCTTTATTCAGTTTTGAGTAAAATTTCAGCAATTTTGGGCTGGAAAACTACAAACCAACCTGGCAGCACTGACTCAAAGTAGATCAGTCGACTGTGTGCTTAAAGCAAAAAACCTACAGGTTACTCAACTCTGCAGAGAATCAAAACTTGATTTAGAATCTTTTACCTCTTTGTTTTGGTTATTCTCGGTGTTCTTTCACCATCACTGCAGCATTTGGCAAAGCTCTTTACACTTTACACTACCTGCTCGTTACTAAGGTTGGTTACTAAGGTTACTAAGGTAAAGTTGGCAACTATGGAGGGGGAGTTGGTGGAGACGTAACAGATTTACAATGAGAATTAATATTCGACTTTAATTCCTCAGGTTGACAGAGACACGAGTCCAAATGAATGCTCCTGCTGTTTTGTGCTGGATGTTTAACTTAGAATAGGCAACTACTTTCTAATACATTGCTGTATCAGCATGAGCTGAAAATACGTCATTGTTGGACTTATTGTGGCCCACAAGTGCCCAAAAGATCACTTAGTGCAGGTTTAAAAACACTAATTTTGTTAAAAATAAAATATTATTTAAATATTTGTTTATTTCATTTCACTCTCTCTCTGAATCATGTACTGCTTGCTGCTTTGATGTACTCAAACTTTCATTGAAATATTTGACGATCATCTTCTCTTAAATTCAGCAAACATATGACATGTGGCTACGGTGTGTGTACGTGTAGGACCAAATCCAGTGGACATACAGTAAAAAGTTAATTTCAGCCTCTCTTCATTTTAAAAATGAACATGCTCTGTTCCTACTGAATGCCCCCAGACAGAGCGTGTCTGTTTTGATTTATGGAGAGGAAATAGTTGCGTTCTCCTCGCGGGTGGGCCTGCAAAACCCATGTCCCCTCCCCACCTCACTCTGGCGTGGCGGCCTTGTGTAAGCTGCAGCGTAAGCCCAAATCACAAGAGGTCATCATCTCCAATCGTCAGTTGCAAGTCTTAAATTACGACTCGGTCACTGCAGAGAAAAACTTGCAGATGTAGCCTCAGTTTAAAGGGTGAAGCAGAGAAAAGATACTCGATCACCCAAAATATTCCACTGAGGAAGGGCCTTCCTCTGTGCCCCTTAAGAGCACAGAATGGAGCGAACTCCTTGGCCATTGAGAAGGAAGAGAAGCTGGCTCTGACTCAAGCTAGAAAACCATTGGAAGAGTTAATCTGATGCTCAGCAGTTACTTTAAATGACGTGCAAGACAATAAGCGCCGAGTCGTTGTTCTGAGAGAATGCTGTGTGAACTGACATATGAGTGTAATAATAAAACCAGACATGGTGTCATAGTTGAACACTCATTTACTGCTTCTCTGCTTCTCAGTACCTTTTCAATGGACTGTAAAAATGCAGGATGTGTCCCGTGAATTCACATTATCGATGGTGGTTATTACCTCCCCGAAGAGCTCGAGGAGAACATATCAAGAGCAGGTGTGCACATATAAAAACCATAACAGCATCACGGCATATGAGTTTGCAAAATGAAGAGATTAAATAACTTCATTCGACACCTGGAAATTTTTTAAATAATGCGACGCAGCGGACATATCATCCGAGGAGGTTAATAGGGGTCTATAGCCGTGAGGGGAAATATTATCGTAACACAGCCAAAACAGTTCAGATATCGTGCGAGTTTACAGCAAAGTAAATCATTTTCTTGAGGATGGTCAGCTTCAATTTACTGCTTACGCAAAGCTGTGACATTTATGTTGGCCCGCTCACTGGGGAGACATGATGTTATTGTGATTAGGTGGTTGGTTTTGGTATCACCTCAGCGTGATGTTCTCATGTCGTCATCGAGTGACGTCTGTGCTCTGAAGATTGGCGAGCCCCGATTGCCCTCGATGCTCCATAACTCTGCAATTCATCTGACAAACACAACATTTACTCTTCATCTTCTCTCAGAGGTCCGTCATGTCTCTCTGGAAAACAAATTGTGAACACCAAAATAATAAATTTTGCCCTAATTCACTGTGAAATGTTAGACAACTTCAAATCGAGTTAGGGAACTCAGCAACAATGGGTGTGAGCAAGTTAGTGACGCAGCGAAACTGATGAGGTCTTCTTATTGAAGTTTCATAGGAATGAATCAAAGCAGGGTGCATTAAGTACAGTTTATCTAAACAAACACTAAAAAATAAAATAATAAAATGTAGTTTAGTTTTAATTTACTTAATAGTTGTTAATAAAGTTATACAATTTCCTGTATTCAGTGATAGCATAAAGGTAGTAGAGAAATACATTTTTTATTCAACCTTGTCTTGTAAAATGTTGATATAAAATCTTGTATCATTTTGTAATATGATGTGAACAAACATTGCTTCTATCTCGTTTTTTAGCAAAACCTTTTCATTAGTATGATAATCCTGTGTCTGATCTTTGACTTAAAAAAATCAGACAAATAATAATGAGCAACAAAACAGTGATTTAATTTGTTGTTTTCATCTGTTTATTCCTATGGAATTAAGACGTGATATTGACATCACAATATTTTGAAATGAAATTCGGTTCGGACATACTTGAACCTAACAAGGCATTTTAAAACAGGTCAGGATTTTATTTATTTATTTGTTTATTTATTTATATATTTCAAAGATGGTTTCCTTTATGCAATAAAAATTGCTGGGACAGATTATGTAACATCCAAGCCTTTTTGGACTTCATGGCATTGACAGGGAAGAGAAAAAGAGGACAGGAGTCACCATAGACTGTCTTTTAGCTGCTAGCAAGAGCTTCGCAAAGTAAAAGGCTACAAGACAGACGCTGAGGTGGACTTCTTGCTGCTTGACTACTTGATAACATTAACCAGTTTTGTGTTTTGTGTTGTTGCGCTTGCTCGATGTTTGACTGTGTTACTGTCGACTCGCTTGTTTTCGATCACAAACCAGGAGTCAGCTGCGTATGGTCTTTGCCTCAGCGTTAGCTTTGTTAGCTTAACATGCTGCTGCTCTGAGAGTGCTGCGTTTGTGCAAACTTTGGCTGGCACATGGCATAAAGTATCTGAGCATGTATGTTTAATTCCAAACATAACATTGTTACGACACCGCTGAGTTTTCTTTGTGGTTAGCACTAACATTACATTTGTCAGTATTGTTGCAGAAACCTTGGATTTGTATTTACAACCGTGGAGTTGCATATTTTTGGAGCTGGCAAGTCACACAAATACCGACTTTCACATAATGTTGATTTAAAATGACATTTACAGTCAAACTAAATAAATGTGTTTATTGATATAACGATGGTGCAATAAGTCCAAGGCATTTTGTTTTCCTGATGGTTGTTTAGGACAATGTAATTGTAATATGTTCATATCAGACGGCTCATAAGTCACTTAGAAGCCACTGCAACACATGAACTACATGTCAGCCAGCTGTTTTATTAAAAGAGAAACTCTCATCAGTTGTGTTTCTGTTTGCAGACATAAGCAATATTTAATGATTTACCCCTCTAATTTGGAGATTAAAGCTCACCACTAATGACAGAACGCCGCAGTGGCTTATAGATCTCCCTCTCGTCTTGAAAACCGCAGAGGAGGAGAGGAGGGCGGCGAGTGACGCACTTCGTCATAAATATAGACACAGTGATTCCACCTCTTTCTCGCTCACCAGAATGGAAGGAATGTTTTGATAGATCCACCCCACACATACATACACGCATGCAGAAACAAAGCACCAACAAAAGACCTGAAATTAATGTGCAACCATTCTTGTAAATGTTGTATTCATAATGTTTATTAAGAGGGAATGTGACAAAAGTTCATATTTGCTGTGTTGGCTCTGGTGTTGTTGTTTCCTGCAAGCATGAAGCAGTTTCAGCATAGCAGAGACTGAGAACTGAAGTGATGGTAATAAAACTTTTTCCTGATGGCAGGTGTGAAACTGCTTTATAGGAAAAATTAGCAGCCAAAATAAACTAAAATATTGCAGGTTATTCAGCAGGTTTTTGTCAATGATCACATGTCTCAGAGCATCATATCAAACACTGGTTCTCCTCAAGGCTGCGTTCTGTCCCCCTTGCTTTTTTATCATGTATACAGATAGCTGCAGAACGTTGGGGATGTGCTACAACCCAGGTTTTACGAGTGAAGAACGCAAGTTCTTAAGTTAAACCTCTCAAGATGGCAACTGTCTTGTAAAGTTCTCTGATGACACTGCTCTCATCACTTTTTCAGTTTTCCCAAACTGACCACGGCTGTGCCTTGTGTGCCTTTTTTCAATGGCATGACAAGAACTTTCTCAATCTGAATGTGTCAAAAACCAAAGAGATGATTACTGACTTTAGAAAAAATGCCAACAAATCAAAGGTGAGTATTATACATGGGGAGGACGTACAAATGGTCATGTCATACAAGCACCTAGGAATACTGTTTGACTTCCAATTTAAGTTGATGTGAACAAAGTCAATCACAAAGAGAGCACAACAAAGAGTACACTTGATGAGGAAGCTGAATTCTTTTAATGTTGCTAATTACATTTTATGCACTTTTTATTGTTCTTTTATCTAATTTTTTAACATTTCTTTTGTCAGTAAAGGATAAAAATAGCCTGAACAACTTTGTTACAGTGTGTTCAAAAATTTGCTGGGCTTCTCTTTGGGAGGAACAGGTGGTCCAAAATGTGTCTGTCTGACCACGTTTTAACCCCCTAATTTTGCTCTATTGCTGTCTGGGCAGCACTATCATGCCCCTCAAAGACAGACAAATAGATATGCACCTTCTTTTATTTCTTCAGCTATCAGGCTGTTAAACACAAAGTAGTTTATTGCTTTTTATTGTGTGGTTGTTGTGTCACCTGATCAGTTGATGATCTTTTCCTGCTGTTGTTCCATCCACTGATCTGTACTCACTGATTTGTTGACATGTTGCTGCTACTCTGTGTATGTTTTTAAATGCCTTTAGGATGGTTTAGGTGTCTTTTAGGTTGTAATTTATTTCAGCATTTTATGTTTATTCCCTTTTATAGATTTTATTTATTAATGATGTCAGCTGGGAAGGCTGCTCCACTGAATTGCCCATTCAGGATAAATAAAGATTTCTGAATCTGAATCTAAAATATTGCCACAAGGGATAAAACAGCTGACACTCAGTGCCAACATACAAATGTTATCAAAAGAGCTCAATAAGCATATCATAGAATATGTAGAATATACTTTCCGAAAATGATGAGAATGACTGCTTCACTTTCCCTGCGAGACGGCCAGGACTGTCATGATCCGAAGCTGTGACAGCACAGACAGGAAACTCTGATCTGACTGCTAATGTGAAGAATTTTAGACGAACAGAGTCTCCAAATGCCAGCAGTATAGCAGCATCTGTAGCGTAGACATGAGGATTTCCTCCATAAAACCATCATGAAGCAACAGGACTGGACTGTTAGCAGGCAGCAGAAAAGGGTTGTGTTGGACAGAAGTTGCACTCAGCACGAGTAGAGTAGCAGGTCACACGCACTTAACTCCATTAGTGCTATGACATAATACAGGATATGTCAAATGTTGATGATAGAGCGATTATTGCATCGGGTATAATGTATGTGTGTTCACAGTATCCGCGCTTCTTAAACAACTCGAGAGAATTTTTGGATGCTATCGTGTCGCAGTTGTTTGAGTTTATGGCTCAGGACGTTGATGGTGTGCCACAAATGGCTATACGCACGTTCGATACTATTGCACGTTCATGCAAGAAGGCAATGACAATCGGCAGCAGCCCAATAGTGTTGACAGTGATTGAAGAGGTGGAAA
>MDSQ01000120.1_pt1 | contig 14593 bp, 9 predicted proteins | sample 1008251 | NCBI WGS metagenome assembly MDSQ01 (sample SAMN05526597, study PRJNA338239) | gut metagenome | isolation source: Hindgut content | host: Naso unicornis | place: Saudi Arabia: Red Sea | collected 2016-05
TATAGAATTACTTTGTAACAATAACAACTGGTTAGCAATTCATCTCACCACCTACGCTCACGCTTAGAGGTGGGAGAATTCTTGCTATTTCTAGTTAAATATAATCCCCATTTACAATAACCGCGAATACTTAATTTTATAAGTTCGAGGTTATTTTTTTTGCAAATTTTTTATTGGAAGCCCATAGGCAGACTGTTAATATCTCCGTACCATTGAGTTGATTAACTTATACTCCAAAATTATAAATTATAAGCTTGAAACCAGTAGATGAAATAATTTGCTGATAAAATTAAAAAAAGATGATAGAATATGCACATGCATTACGGATAAGTAAATGTAAGCAATTAAATCCTAAGAAAAATCGAAAGGAGTAATTCGTAATGCAAATTAATGAAGAAAATTTTGTTGCAGAGCTAATATCTCAAAACGAAAAAGCCCTTGAATATGTAATAGATAACTATGGATGGGTTATACGCTCTGTGATAAAAAAGCAGCTTGGTAACTTAACTAACTATATCGACGAATGTACAAATGACGTAATATTAGAAATTTGGAATAATGCAGCCTCGTTCAACCCTAGTAAAAGTTCCTTTAAAAACTGGATTGCCGTAATATCCAAATTTAGAGCTATTGACTACCAACGAAAGTATATCAAAGATATAGAAAATCAAACGACTGATGAGGCATTGGAAATGTTAATAGACCAAAATGCAAGCGTTGATACCGACCTTATGACAAACGAAATTAGAACAGAAATTGATAAGATGTTAGTTAATTTAAGTGATACCGATAAGCATCTCTTTTTGGAGGCATATGAACAAGAAAAACGTATTAAGGACATTGCTTACGAAACAGGTATGAAAGAATCAGTCATTTATAATCGTCTTTCACGAGCAAAGAAAAAGTTAAAACAACTTTTTACAACTGGACCCAACGAAAGGAGCTAATACATGAACAAATACGAGCTTTATAATGAAATGACTGTAGAAATTGAAGAAGATGACATTTATGATTTTAATGATATTGACAAAATGAAAATGAAAAAGGGGATAAATACTATGTTTAACAAAAAAAATCGCACACAATCACACACTAGCATGAAAAATCACAAGAAAATGATAGCCGCATCTGTTATTTGTATTGCATCAATAGGGGCTACTCCTGTAGCAGCATCATATTTATTTGGGGACTTATCTACTGAGCTAAATGTTTCTAGAGACCTTGCTAATTATAGCACAGTAGTTGGACAAAGCGTTGTATATGATGGCACTAGTATTACTATTGACGAGGTTATTTTAGATAATAATACATTAACCGTTTTAAGCACGTTGCAATCAAGCAAGACATTTGACGATAGCATTGAACATTTTTCAGCTACTGCTTATATTAATGGTGTACAATGTAACGGCGGCAGTGGTAGCACTCAAATACTAGATGACTATACAAGGCGAAACCTGTTTCACTATAACATGGCGGATAGTACAATTGACCCTGATAGCATCGTAGATATTAAAATAGAGTATCAAAAGTACCCTGTAAATGGTGCTGTTGTTGATAGCAATGTATGGGAATTCGAGTTTACTACAGATGCTCATAGCTTAGCTAAAGACACTAAGTTTTACGATATTAACGAGCAGTTTGTACTAGATGATGGTACAACTATTGAAGTAAGCCACCTGACACACAATGCAGCTGGTACAAAGATTTACTTTGATTATATAAGCAAGCGAGGTTCATATACTTTTGACTTTGTAGGATATGATAATTTAGGAAACGAAATTTGGCCAGGAGTAGGGGCTTATAGTATATATGATGGTGGATATAGTAATTTGCAAACTAAAATTACCAACCCTGATGGCTCAATTTATTTTGGTGGCATAGATGAAAATGCTACATCTATTACACTGCAGCTAACAGCAACTGAAATCCCAGAAGAAAGTGGTAGATTGCCGGAGCCTTGTTTTTATAGTAATGAGTTTATAATCGAATTACGATAAAGTCTAATACATGTATACTGCAAATGTTGAATTAGCAATAAAGATACCCCTCCATAGTAAAAACTCACGAATTAGCAATTTAGCTTAAAAGTTCGTGAGTTTTTTTAATGCATAAATTTAATTTTTTGTAAAAGTATAGTTAGTGACAAAAACAATAGCCAAATCCTATGAAAAATGGCAATAATAAAGTTTATCTTTATTTTATATAATTTAATTATAGTATATTTTGATTACAAAGGAGTGATATTTATGTTTAAAAAGTTTACTAATGCCTGTGTTACAGTAGTTCAAAAGTATTTACCCGACCCATTTTTATTCTGTATGATACTTACATTTTTCCTATTTATAGTTGGAATATTTTCAACAAGCCAAACGCCTATTGCGATGATACAACATTGGGGAACGGGATTTTGGAGTTTATTAGCATTTTCGATGCAAATGGCTTTAGTACTAGTATTGGGATATACCCTAGCTAGCGCCCCAGCATTTAAACGGTTATTGGAAAATTTAGCAAAAATTCCACAGAAACCAAGCCACGCTATAATTATGGTAACGGTTGTATCGTCTGTTGCATGCCTAATTAACTGGGGCTTTGGTTTAGTAATAGGAGCAATTTTTGCGAAAGAATTGGCTAAGCAAGTTGATGATGTTGATTACAGGCTATTAATAGCAAGTGCATACACAGGATTTTTATTCTGGCATGGTGGCCTGTCTGGTTCAATACCATTAACGGTAGCCACAGGAGGCGAGGGGTTAGTTGCAACAACAGCAGGGGCTATTTCTGCCGCGGGTATTCCTACAAGTCAAACGATTTTTTCAACTGCAAATATAGTGATAGTATTAGTATTACTAGTTACTTTACCATTAGTTAATGCCGCTATGCATCCATCCAAAGATAAAGTTTTTAAGTTAGATAAAGCATTGTTAGTTGATGATTTAGTATATATTGAAATAGCTAAAGAAGACATGACTCCAGCAGATAAATTGGAAAACAGTCCGTGGATGACATTAGGAATAACATTTATGGCACTTGTTTATATTGTAAGTTATTTTATACTAAATGGATTTGATTTAAATCTGAATATTGTAAACTTTATATTTTTATTTGCAGGAATTGCCCTACATAAAACACCTAAGCGTTATTTAGTTGCATTAGGAGTAGCAGCAAAAGCCGCAGGACCAATAATGTTACAGTTTCCGTTCTACGCGGGGATTATGGGTATGATGACAGGATTGAATGCAGAAGGAATATCAATGGCTGGCCAAATTTCTAGTTTTTTTGTTAATATTTCCACAGAATTCACTTTCCCAGTATTATCATTTTTAAGTGCTGGATTAGTAAACTTTTTCGTTCCATCAGGTGGTGGTCAGTGGGCAGTTCAAGCTCCTATTATGATGCCTGCAGGTGCTGAAATTGGTACCGAGTTATCCAAAGTCGCTATGTCTATCGCTTGGGGTGATGCTTGGACTAATATGTTACAACCATTTTGGGCATTGCCTGGATTAGGTATTGCTAAGCTAGGCGCTAAAGACATTATGGGATATTGTGTTATTGTTTTGTTATATTCTGGTATAGTCATTTCTCTAGGATTACTACTGTTTTAAACTATAACAATAAAAATGGGTAAATGGCACTGAAATATTAATTAAGCAGAATGATATAAGACTGCAATACTTAAGACAAGATTAAATAGCACTAATTTATATTTCCTCGTAAGTTGTAGACAATTTGTAAAAATAAGTATAAAATTTATGTATGTTGTAGTTATTAGCTACAGACATAAAATTAGCAAATTGGATAACAAGAGGGGAGACGATATAATGAAATCAAATTTTGAATTTTTACGCAAGAAGTATCCTGTACTGTACAATTTAGGAAGTACTGCTGAGAAATATTTATATACTGATGCAAATAGCTGTTTAATTAAACTGGGTATGTTAAGTGAAAGTATGGTTAATATAATGATTAAGTTAGATAATGTAGGTGATAATGAAGTTGATAAAACCCAAGTTGATAGAATTAAGTTTTATAAATGCGAGGGGATGATAACTAATGATATTGAGAACATGTTGCATGCATTGAGAAAGGCCCGTAATAAGGCGGTTCATGAAAATTATGAAGACTTTCATAGTTGTAAGACATTACTACATATGGCACATAATTTAACAATATGGTTTAATGAGGTTTATGGAGACTACGATATTAGGGTTGATGAGTTCGTGTTGCCGCCAAAGGGAACTACTGACCAAAGTGCTACAATTATGAAGCAAGAACAGCAGATTAAAAAGCTTTTAGCCAAAATTGAAAAAACTAAACCTCAGGAAGTCTCACCCACTGAACGTATTGAAAAAGTTAAAAAAGTTACGCTAAATTTATCTGAAGCTGAAACAAGGTATCTCATTGATATGCAGTTAAGTAAAGTTGGTTGGGAAGTTAATACGCAAGAGTTGCGATACTCAAAAGGTGCACGTCCTGAAAAGGGAAAAAATAAAGCTATTGCTGAGTGGCCTACTAATTCAACCGTTCATTCAAAAGGGTTTGTGGATTATGCGTTGTTTGTTGGAGAGCAGTTAATTGGTATGATTGAAGCTAAGAAAATGGATTTAGATATTGCTAGTGTGATTGATGTGCAATGTAAAGAATATGCATCATGTGTTAAGGTGGAGCATTTAAAATATACTATTTCACAATGGGGAAAATATCACGTGCCATTTGTTTATGCGACTAATGGCAGAAAATACTTGCCACAATTAGCTACAAAATCAGGTATTTGGCATTTGGATTTAAGAGATGCAACTAACATTCCCAAAGCTTTAGCTGGTTGGCCAAGCCCAGAAAACCTTTTACAAAAGTTAGCTAAAGATATAGCAGCGGCCAATTTAGCGTTGAGTAATACTTCTTATGAGTTGTTGCAGGATAAAGATGGTCTTAATTTGCGTGACTATCAAATTAGGGCTATTACAAAAGTAGAGGAAGCGATTATAAGTGGTAAGCAAACTGCGTTAGTTGCTATGGCTACTGGCACTGGCAAAACTCGTACTATATTGGGTATGATATATAGATTCTTAAAAGCTAAGCGATTTTATCGAATATTATTTTTGGTGGATAGAACTGCGTTAGGTGAACAAGCTCAAGGTGTTTTTGAAGATGTGAAGCTTGAAAGTTTAATGTCTTTAAATGATATTTACAATGTTAAAGGGTTGACTAGCCAAAGCATAGACTACGATACCAAAATTCATGTAGCCACTGTGCAAAGCCTTGTAAAACGGGTGTTGTATAGCGAGGATGGCAGTGCTATTGGAGCGGGTGACTATGATTTAATTATAATTGATGAGGCTCATAGAGGTTACACTTTGAATAAGGAGCTTGATAGGGATGAAATGAATTACAGAAACCAGTCTGATTTTGTGAGCAAGTATAGAGAAGTTATCGACTATTTCGATGCAGTCAAAATTGCACTTACTGCAACGCCAGCACTTCATACTACAGAAATTTTCGGTAAGCCTGTATTTAATTACTCATATCGTGAAGCCGTTGTAGAAGGATACTTAGTTGATTATGACGCTCCTCATGTACTTGAAACTAAACTTAGTCAAGAGGGGGTTCATTACCGTAAAGGTGATACTGTAGCTATATATGACCCAGTATCGAAGGAAGTTATTAATAGTGCGGAACTTGCAGATGAGATTAACTTTCATGTGGAGCAGTTTAATCGCAAAATTATTGTACCAGAATTTAATCGTGTGGTTTTAGAAGAAATTGCAAAAGGTATTAACCCTAAAGGCGATGGGAAAACCTTGATTTACGCAGTAAACGATAATCATGCGGATATGATTGTAGAGATATTGCGTGATATATATAAGGAACAAAGTGTTCACCAAGATGCTATATTGAAGATTACTGGGAAGACTGGTGATAAAAAACGAGTTAAAGAAGCCATTCTGAAGTTTAAAAATGAAAAATATCCTAACATTGCTGTAACGGTTGATTTGCTTACTACTGGTATTGATGTTCCTAAAATTACTACGATAGTTTTTATGCGTCGTGTACAATCACGAATATTGTTTGAGCAGATGTTGGGTAGAGCCACTAGGCTTTGTGATGCTATTAATAAAGGACATTTTGAAATTTACGATGCTGTGGGTGTTTACGAAACTTTACAAGACGTAAGTACTATGAAACCTGTTGTGGCAAATGCTTCAGTCAATTTTGCTGATATGATGAAAGACTTATCTTTGGGGAATACTTCTGAGCAAACTCAGTATCATGTTGATAGGATTGTTACTAAAATGCGTCGTCATGAAAAAACTATGACTGATGAGCAGAATGAAAACTTTAAATTTCAATCTGGAGGAAAAACTGTTTCACAATTTGTGGATTATATTAAAACTCTTTCTGCTTTCGATGCAAAACAGACTTTGATAAACAATAATAAGTTATTTGATATACTTAAGCAATCGGGTGCTAGCCGTAAGTCAGTTATATTGTGTCAGCAGGATGATGAATTAATTAGTCATTCTCGTGGTTACGGTGATAATTTAAAACCAGGTGACTATTTAGAGGAGTTCCAAAAATTTATTAATGAAAACAGGGAGCATATTGAAGTTTTAAACATTGTGTGCACTAAACCCAATTCTTTAACTAGAAAGGAGCTTAACGCCTTAAAAATGGAACTTGATAACCATGGTTTTACGGAAACTAGACTTAACAGCGCTTACCAGTCTACTAAAAATTCAAATACTTTGGCTGATATTATTAGTTTAGTTCGTGCTCAAATTGGCGCAAAATTGGTAAATCATGAGCAACGTATTAAAGGTGCAATAAAAAAGCTTAAAACAAGGCATACTTTTAGTAAACCGCAATCTGACTTTCTGGATAAAATTCAATCATATTTACTTAAGGAAAATGTTATAGATGAAGATACGTTTAACCAAGGTACCTTTAGACATCAAGGTGGGTTTAAAAGGATTAATAAAATTTTTGATGGAAACCTAGATAATTATATGACTGAGCTTAGTGAATATTTGTATGAAGACGACGTTGCATAAGTCGTGTATTGCGGTAATAATTAGTACTGTTAAGTTTAACTTGTGCAGTACTAAATAAATTACTGGAGGGTTTATGACTAATTCGGAAATTGTAGCTAAATTATGGAACTTTTGTAGAGTGCTTGGTGATGATGGTATCACTTCGCATCAGTATGTAACGGAGCTTACTTATTTATTGTTTTTAAAAATGTCACAAGAAATGGATATGGAAAAGGATATTTTGGAAGGTTATCGTTGGGAGGACCTTTTGGCTAAAGAAGGTGTGGAACTTACAAAGTTTTATAAGACATTGCTAGACCAACTCGGTGAACATTCAACTGGCCGTGTGCGTGAGATTTATAGTGGTGCTACTTCGGCTATTAAAGAACCGAAAAATCTGCGTTCGCTAATTGTCAATATTGATAGTTTGGATTGGTTCACTGCTAAAGATGAGGGATTAGGTAGTTTGTATGAAGGCTTACTTGAAGAAAAAAATGCTGGTGAAAAAAATTCTGGGGCTGGACAGTTTTTTACCCCTCGTGCCCTTATTGAAGTTATAACTGAACTTGTGTCTCCTCAAGCAGGTGAATTATGCAATGACCCTGCTTGTGGTACATTTGGATTTATGATTGCTGCTGATAAATATGTTAAGCGGAACACTGATGATTTATCCGATCTATCGACGCACGAGCAAGAATTTCAGATTAATGAGGCTTTTACTGGCTGTGAGTTAGTTCATGAGACTCACCGATTGGCTTTGATGAATGCTTTGTTGCATAATATTGAGGGAAAAATCCTTTTAGGTGATACTCTTTCTTCGTTTGGTAAGCAGATGAAAAATTTTGATGTAGTACTTGCCAATCCACCTTTTGGAACTAAAACTCAATCTATAGATAAGAGTAAAGATAATAAAAAGGCTAGTAAGGATTATGGTCGTGATGATTTTACTTTTCCTAGCTCAAACAAACAACTAAACTTTTTGCAACATATTTACCGCAGTTTAAAAACTAATGGCAAAGCTAGAGCTGGTGTTGTATTGCCTGATAATGTTTTATTTGCAGATGGGGATGGATCTAAAATTAGGGAAGATTTAATGGAGAAATGTAATTTACATACTGTGTTAAGGCTTCCTACTGGTATTTTTGAGTATGCGAAAGGTGTTAAAACTAATGTTCTGTTTTTTACTCGTGGTGTTGATGATATAGATAATACTGCTGGCGTTTGGTTTTATGATATGCGCACTAATATGCCTTCCCTAGGGAAAAGTAATCCTTTGACTGTGCAGCATTTTGATAAATTTAAGGACGCTTTTCTTGCTGAGGACAGGCAGGCGGTGGATGATGATAGGTGGAGCTATTTTTCTAGGGAGCAAATCGCTAAAAAAAATAATAGCTTGGATTTAGGTCTTATTAAAGATGATAGCTTACTTGATTACGATGATTTGCCGGACCCTTTAGATAGCATTTTGGATATTATTGCTGAACTGGAAGAAGCTGTGGCTATTTTCAATGATGTTAGAGATGAACTTTTGTCCTTAAGGGAGGTTTAATATGGCGAAGAAAAAAGTTACGCTTTCTGCTGAAGAAAAATTAGAATTAGCTTTAGTTCCTGAGCATGAGCAACCTTATGCTGTACCTGATAATTGGATTTGGACTAGATTGGGTGAAGTTACTACGGTGGTTGGAGGTGGAACTCCTTCAACTACTATTAAGGAATATTACGAAAATGGAGATATACCTTGGGTAAGTCCATCTGACTTATCTTGTTATAATGATATCTATATTTCTCGTGGTAAAAAACATATAACTAAGTTAGGATTGGCAAAATCTTCTGCTAAATTATTACCAAAAAATACGATTATGTTATCATCACGAGCACCAATAGGATATGTAGTAATTGCTAGTAATGAATTATGTACAAACCAAGGATTTAAAAGTTTTCTACCTTCTTCAGCATACATCCCACACTATCTGTACTGGTATTTAAAAAATAACAAACAATTATTGGAATCTTATGCAAGTGGCACAACATTCTTAGAATTATCTGCAAAAAAAGCTGGCTTGGTTGAATTTCCGCTAGCCCCACTTAAAGAACAAACTAGAATTGTTAATCGAATCGAAAGTTTATTTGCTAAACTAGATAAAGCTGCATCATTATGTGAAGTAATCAATAAAATCGACATAACAAAAAAAGCCATCCTAGCCAAAGCATTTCGGGGAGAACTTGCTACAAACGACCCTAATGACGAATCTGCTATCAACTTATTAAAACAAGGAATTAATTAATAGGAAGTGGTTATTTTTTGAAAGGAAAAGATAAAATTAATATAAGGTGAGGGACTGAGGTGCCTTGCCTTATTTTTATGAGTAGGGGAATTATCATTATTATAAAAATAATAATTGGGTAAGATTAAAGATTCTAGTTTATAAACCCTAGAACCTTTAACATCTCTACCATCCAATTAAAAACTATATACCTATCAGAATAGTTCCTAACATACAATAAAGTATATGAATTCCAATAGTATACCAAAGGTTTCTGGTTTTTAGATAAGTATAGCCGAGTATGATACCTGCTGGTAAAAGTATTAACATTTGGTTAAAGTCACCGGAGGACTGCACGCCTACGAATAATAAAATACTCACGACCAATGCAACATATTGGTTAAGGAATTTACAGGACATAATAGCATATCTAAATACGCATTCTGATAGTATGGGTGAGATAAATACCATATACACAATAAGAGGCGACAATATATGTCCCAATTCCTTAAGTTCAATATCCCCAGCTATATCAGGAGAGATTGCCATAGAAATCCCTGATTCTAACGCTAATATAAGTCCTGCTGCGACTACTACCCACACAGTATAATGTAGAGCGGAGCTGATATTATAAAAGTTTTTTATGAATTCATTCTTAAGCAGAATAACTACAATAGTCATTATAATAGCTCCAGAGCTTATCATTGCTAGTATAGAAGTTTGTATAAAATTTATTTCTACCATTTCAGTTAGCCCATCTTGAGAGATTATATTATATATTTCCAAAATTAAAACACCTGCTACTAACAGAATATCCATTACAACAAAATACAAAAATAAAATTTGCAATTGCGTGCATTTAATTGCTTTACTAATAAATTCCATAATACATTTCCCCTTTCTTAATTGCACAAAATTTAAGATAAAGTTTTTATAAATTATATGTAATAATTTTAAGAGTGTGATTAGTTTAATCAATATTCATGTAAATTGTGAGCTAGATAAAATGCAACATAGAAATTTATAGCAATTAATGGTATACTAAAAGAAGATTAACAGAAAAGAGGAAATTTATGAAAACACTAGATTACATAGCAAACAATTTGATGCAAGAACATCACGAAATAACAACTTTGCCCATATATAACTGGTTTATGCTGCCCAGCGATAGTCTTAAGCAATACAAAAAAATTTTGCCCGAAGTAATATACTATATGACGTTGTACCATCTATTTAAAGATGAAATTACTGACTGGGAAATTAACGAAAAAACTGGATTTAAAAATACCATCATATGGAACAAGCTGTATAAGTTTCAGCAAGATGGAGTATTAGGAGCCTTACATAAAATTGACCAATACGGCGGTTGCATTATTGCCGATAGCGTGGGGTTAGGAAAAACGTTTGAAGCTTTGGCGATAATTAAATATTATGAACTTCGTAATGAGCGAGTGCTAGTTCTGTGCCCAAAGAAGTTGCGTGATAACTGGAATACATACGTACAAAATGATAGGCGAAATATACTTCTCAATGATAGGTTTAACTATGATATATTGCACCACACCGACCTAAGTAGGACAAGTGGTAAGTCGGGTAACATCAATCTAAAGACAATTAATTGGGGGAATTACGACTTAGTGGTAATTGACGAGTCACACAACTTTAGAAATAACAACCCTAGCACTAGTCATATGACCAGATATAGTCGTCTAATGCACGATATTATACAGTCGGGAGTTAAAACTAAAGTATTGATGTTATCAGCTACTCCAGTTAATAACCGATTGACTGACATAAAAAATCAATTTGCCCTTATTACTGAAGGAAATGATAAGGCTCTTGCAGAATTTGGGATTGATAGCATTGACAATATACTTAGAAAGTCGCAGGAGACTTTTAATCAATGGTCAAAGCTTAACGACCCACTTCGTACAACTGAAAAATTTATGGATATGATGGATAAAAACTATTTTCAGTTACTAGATATGCTAACTTTAGCTCGTAGTCGTAAACATATCGAAAAATATTACAACGTCAATGATATTGGAAAGTTCCCGACTAGATTAGCACCGATTAGCGTGAAAGTTTCTATTGATACTGACGATAAGCTTACCTCGCTTGAGGATATTAACAAACAAATTAAAAAGTTAAACATGGCAATGTACTCTCCTATTAACTATATTTTACCTTCAAAAAAAGCTAAGTATAGTAAGAAGTATGATACTCAGTTTAAGCAAGCTGATAGAGAGCAAGCCTTGGTAGGTCTTATGCGAGTGGGGTTGTTAAAGCGTATGGAAAGCTCTATTAATTCTTTTGCTATAACTGTTGGACGGATGTTAGATAAAATTAATGACTTACTTAATAAAATTACATTTGGTATGACTGAGTTTAATTCTGATTTATCCATTGATACAGCAGACTTTGATGAGCCAGAAATTGAAGACTTAGTTGTTGGTAAAAAAGTTAAAGTATTATTACAAGATATGGATTTAATAAAATGGAAACAGTCTTTAGAAGATGACCAAGCTAAATTGCAGTATCTACATAATGAAGTAAATCAAATTCATGCTGAGCGTGATGCTAAGTTAGAAAACCTTAAAGCTCGTATTATGACTAAAGTCAATAACCCTATTAACCCCAACAATCGCAAAGTAATTATTTTTACAGCCTTTGCAGATACGGCCTATTATTTATATAAAAATATTGCAGCTTGGGCGCAGAATAGTTTGGGGCTTTACACTGCTATTGTTACTGGCTCTGGTTCTAATAAAACTACTATGCCTAATGTTATTGCATCAGATATAAATGAGGTGCTAACTCAGTTTTCACCATGCTCTAAGGAGCGAGGGGAAGTTGTTAGTGATGAAATTGATATTTTGATTGCTACTGATTGTATTTCGGAGGGGCAAAACTTACAAGATTGCGATTATCTGATTAACTATGATATTCACTGGAACCCTGTTCGTATTATTCAGCGTTTTGGTAGGATTGATAGGCTTGGTTCTAAGAATAATTGTATTCAGCTTGTTAATTATTGGCCTAATATGGAGCTTGATGAGTATATTAATTTGGAATCACGGGTTACAGGTAGGATGGTCCTGCTTAATACTTCGGCCACTGGTGAGGATGATGTTATTAGCAATTCATCTAGTATGAATGACCTGGATTATCGCAAAAAGCAGTTGCAACGACTTCAGCACGATGTTTTGAATTTAGAAGATTTATCTGAGGGTATTTCTATTACTGATATATCTACTAGTTCTTTTAAGCACGAGTTGGCTGAGTATTTAAAAGCTCATCGGGATGAGGTGGAAAATTTACCTTTTGGGGTTTATTCTGAGATTTCTGGAGGGGATACTACTGGAATAATTTGTACTTGGAGGCAGGTAGATAAACTTGATTTGGGCATCAAAAATAACCCGTTCTTTCCTTATTATATAGTTTATATTTCAGATGATGGTGTTGTACACGATTTAAGTAGCACTAAGTTATTGGATACTTTAAAGATTTTATGTACGTCTGAGCAATTTAATATGCTAGAAACTACGACTGATGAATATACTAGCTTATTAGATAAGTCGGTTGCTAGTATTATCAAGAATCACGAGCAATCTGTGATTAAGAGTATTTTTTCGGGTGGCGGTGCTTATCTTAATAAAAAATTGGGTTTAACTGCGCAAGACTTTATTCTTATTAATTTTTTAGTGATTAAATAGGAGGTTCGTATGATATTAAAAAGTATAAATTTGCCACAAGAGGCATCTATTGACATTGAAATATATAGCGATATTGTGTTGGAATATCCAAGTTTGGATAAACTAGGTATTGACAATATGAGTCTTGCTTTTAGTTTAAACGATGATAGTACTACTATGGTTGCATTTCGAGATGAGAATAATAACTATGAGTATATCCATGTGATTAGGGCTGAGATTACTAGCGCTGATAAGGGTATTGATATTGCTAAAGCTTTGTTTAAAGCCATTTCGCCGGCGGCTGGTATTATACAGTTACATTGTGATGGCCGGTATATGTTGTCAGTGGATTTGAAAAACAAGGGTGTTAACTGTACTGAGTGGATTAATTCAGCGGATATTACTAGTAATGATGGACAGTTTCCGAATAACCTTAATTATGAGAAGTTACTAAGCGAGAATTTATTTGCGTTTTATCAGGCTATTGATGCTTCTATTACTAGGTATAATGCTTCTTTATTAGTTGATGATTTAGCTATTGATGAGGCTCGAACGGCTGAAATTATGCAGCAGATAGAACTTTGTGATAAAGAAATTGAGGTTCTTAAGCGTAAATTTAAGAAAACTACTCAGTATAATCAACAAGTTAAGATTAATGTTGAGATTAATAAGTTAAAAACTAAAAAAGAGAACTTAGCTATGCAATTGAGTGATTTGTAGGGCTACATTCATTATTAATTCCATACCTACATATTATATGCATACGCTAAGACGGAATTTTTGAGAATTTAGTACTATAGAGAGAAGGTAGGCATAATGGTGGAACACGTGATTGATAGAGAGAGTATGGATATTGTGAAAGATAATGTGGAGCGTATGAAACAGTTATTTCCTGAAGTGTTTTGTGAGGATGCAATTGATTTTGAAAAGTTACAGCACGTGTTAGGTAATTATGTTGATACTGACCCAGAGCGTTACAACTTTAATTGGTGGGGGAAGGCGGCTGCTAATCGTTTAGCTCAAACGCCTTCTGCCGGTACGCTTCTACCTTGCGTCACGCAAAGTAAAGATTGGGACACTACTGAGAATTTGTATATCGAGGGCGATAATTTGGAGGTTTTAAAACTGCTGCAAAAATCTTATTATGGTCAGGTTAAAATGATTTATATCGACCCTCCTTATAATACCGGTAAGGATTGGGTTTATCCAGATGATTACCATGATAGTTTGAATAATTATTTGCATATTACTGGACAACTTGATGGTGATGGCTATAAATTTACTACTAATAGTGAAACAGATGGTAGGTTTCATACAAAGTGGCTTAATATGATATACCCTAGACTTAAGTTGGCTAGAAATTTGTTAGCTGAGGATGGGGTTATATTTATTTCTATAGATTACAATGAAGTCGATAATTTAAAAAAGGTATGCAATGAAGTTTTTGGTGATAATAATTTTATAGCCGATGTGACCTGGAAGCGAAAAAGAGGAAGGGATAATTCGGCAAAATGGTTTAGTAAATCCCATGAATATTTATTTGTAGTTGCTAAAAATAGATCTAATTTCAAAACTAATTATTTAGAACTAGATGAAGAAACAAAACTTG
>MDSQ01000121.1_pt1 | contig 14566 bp, 9 predicted proteins | sample 1008251 | NCBI WGS metagenome assembly MDSQ01 (sample SAMN05526597, study PRJNA338239) | gut metagenome | isolation source: Hindgut content | host: Naso unicornis | place: Saudi Arabia: Red Sea | collected 2016-05
AAAAGAAAAAAAAAAACACATTTAACATATTAACATATTTTAAAAGTAATATTAGCACGTGATGTGACATAATTGATTAGCTTAACTCTCATTTATCAATGTTTCTTCTTCTTCTTCTTTTTTGTTACTTTCTAGAACTTCTAGATAAAATGAATATACTGCCTAAAGGGAATTTAACAAAAGTATCAGGGATTGCAGGTGGGATCTATAAAACTCCAAATACAAAACTCTTAGCTTAGTCTGGCCATTAAAAAAGGGAACAGTTTATGCTGTATTATTAGTTTTGTCTAAGCAGTACAACAACAGAGCTCAGCAAGCTGATTTAAATAAATTGGGGAAATTAATTTTAAAAAAAAGTGTTTCAAAAGTAATAAAAATTTACTCCTGAAACACTCTGATTGATGATATTTAGAATTGGAGGGGCCTTGCAACTGAGTACAACAAATGCGGCTCACATGCCAGTCACGCTTGCTTGGAAACCTGACTTAGCTTTAAAAATCCCAACAGCTCCTTGATTGAGCTACCAGTCATGAAGCTAACAACATGTGCTGTGCAGTTTCTGTGGGAAGGTGCCTCCGTGGCTGTGGATTCTGACTATTGTTGATGTGTGCGAATGTGTGTGCATGTGTGTGTGTGTGTGTGTGCATGCCTGCATCTAGCTAAGCCGTGGCTGCGGCCCACACACGCTGCTGACTTTGTAAACGCCTGTGTCAGGATCAAAAGCCTGGCGATCCGCAGACATACTTGATTAGTGAAGGGCAGCTCACGATAGCAGCCACGCCGTATGCTGCTGGACAGATGGACTTTCTTTTTCTGTCTTAATGCTGTAAATACTGTGGGAGTTTGATGTGTTTTACTTGGCATTGTGTCAACAGTTGTGTTAAAAAAAGCTCAAGAGCTGGTTTAGGTCATGAGCAGGGTTTTCTTACCCAAGTGCCTTATTTCTCTTATCAGCAGTATCAGAATTATTTGATTGTTAGAGTTTTAATTTTCGTTACAAATTATCTTTCCAATGTGACAATTTTCTTTTAGTTTAGTCTTCTTTTAATCATTTCTCCTCCACGCCTGCACTCAGAGTGACTCGAACACTTTCTTTTGTTATCCAAAGTCCTTGGTTTTGTTTCTTAATGCTTCATTTGAAAACCAATTAGCTTCTCTCTTGGATTCAATTACGAAAGTGAAAGGCTAGTGCTATCTTGCCTCCGCAATAATAACACAATAATTGTATTCACACATGGCCCCACCCCCAGTCCGCCTTTGGCTCACTGCTCTTTCAACCGGTGTCTGATCCTCTCCTCTGGCCTTGACTGCATGCTATGCGAGTCAATTTTAAAGTTGAAGCGATCATATCACTCGCTGATAAACAAAACACAACTGTTGGCTCAGCTCGTCTTTCAGAATCAATGAGGTTGGAAACATTTGAAATGGATTTCTCCTTGAGGACACGGTGAGCGCCTTGAAAATGTGCTCCATATTTCCACAGCCGGTGGCACAGTTTGTCATGGAGGTCTGGGTGTGTGTCTGTGCGGGCTAGAGAATGTGTGTAAAAATTAGTGTACATGTGTGACAGAAAAAGGCACTGAGTTTGTGGTCGTGTGATTATGTGTGAGAGTCTGTGTGTGTGTGTGTGTGTGCGTGTCAGCAGTCAGTCATATTCTGGAAAGCATCACCACTCACCACTGCTGCTGACGACGTGTGTGCACAACACTGGCAAATAGTCTCAGACAGCAGAGAATACACTTGTAATGAGGCTGAAACCCAAGAAAAATGATATTTTCAAACATCATAAGTGTGTGTGCCTCGATTGCTTCACCACTCTAACTCCATCATAACATTAACTTCATCAACATTTGCTACTATATTACTTTCTTTTTAGGAAAAGTGAGATGTTGTTGATTAAGTTCTACAATAAATATAATTTCACTCATTTTCAAATATCATTTGATACATTGATATTTGTTGAATACTCCTCTCACTATGTGATGTGGCCCACTGCAAATCCAAACATTTTGTTGAATTCTTCGAATACAAAACTGTTTAAAACTTTAAAAGCCAAGAAAGCTTGATTCGGTACAATCAGATGATTGAAAGAATTACTCTACATTGACTGCTTGAACACTGTGGACACTGTGAATTCTTACACAATGTGTGAGCAATGTGCAATGTTTTGTTTTATATGTTAGAATTTTTTTAATTATTATTAATATTTTGTCTTTTGTAATCATGTTCCTGTTGCACAGGCAAAAGATTGCCATAAAACTCTGTTGTATTTATGCAATGACAATAAAAGTCTATCCATCTGTTCTTTTGAATGTTTTTTCTTGCTCTTGCTGTACGTCGTAGAAAATCCTCTTCACAGACAGACTGCATTTTGGATGAAGGGTTTGCAAAGACAAAATAAATGGAGAACAAAATGCTGTAAGGTGATTCAACCAGACTGACAACTGAAGAACAGAAAGAGACAAAGATACCTCTGAGCGACAGTTAAACAAAAGATAAGAAATTAACAGTCATTGGTGAAATAAATTGGAGGCTTAGTATCAAAATCAGTGAAAACTTAACAGGAGCAGGTTCCTCTTCTGCAAAGTTAGCTCAGAGTAAGCAATGTTGCAGCTGGATCATGGAATATCTGCTGAAATTATTATTGACCGACAAATAACAGTTTAAAACTATTCAATCTAACCACTGGCTCGACCGCAAAGGGCCCAAAGCAAAATAAAGAAAAATCTATAATAAGGATTTATTTGTTTCCCAAAGTATTCAGAGCTAAACTGAAAGCGCTGTTGTGGGTCTATGTTGACCGAAGGTCACTTGCGCTGTTCTGGAAAAATAAATTCAGAATTTAAAAAAATATTTTGAGGGAAAACTTTAACAACAGTGTTCTCCCCGTCATACAACACTGTAGAGACAACCTCTAAATTAAAGTGTTAATCCTTTAATTATTATTCTTTTGGAGCAAAAACTATTTTCAAATTAATAATAGATAAATACTTGATTATACTGTTTTTAATTGTGTTTAAATCACCATTTTTGAAGGAAAGAAAGAATAATGTCAGCATAATATCAACTTTTAAATAAAAGAGTATGTTAAAACCTTCCTCTTTCAAAACATCCCTTAAGTATTGCCTCATGCAGGTGATGAAAGAGTATTTCATTTGTTCACTTGCAAATCCAAGGACCACCAGCTAAGCCCTGTAAAGTGTATCAGTGCTCACACCACTGTTAACTGCCACTATCGTGGGTGTTGTGATCAGACTTAATTGGCCCTCCCTTAGAAACACACACACACACACACACACATGCTCAGTTCACACCAGCCACTCACATGGATTTCATAAGGTAAGTCTAGTAGGTGCCTCGTGGCTTGCTGACCTCAAAACAGTATTCACTTCCTGTATGAGTTGAGGTCGTCTTGGCCAGTGTAAATCACCCTTCCCCGCGCTTCGATTACACGCTCCGCTTCTGTCATCAGTCCCCCCTAAACAATTTCAGAGCTAATTGCTTCCGACATAAACATGCAGTTACGGTATTGATATGTGGTTTGAGGAGTTAAATTATGCAGAAGCATCACTTTAAGCTGCACTTGAACCTGAGAGGAGGAGTTTCAACTGGTGGAACAGGGGAAGGGAAAATACCTAAAATGCTTTTGAATACACATAAGAACACAGAAGATTAGCCCACATCTGCTTCGGCGTAATTATTATGTTATCTGCTATCTGTAAGAATTAGGTCGTACCACGGTGGAAATTTAGTTTTAAGAATATGCAGATTTTTATGTTTTCATTTGCATAACTGAACCGCATTCAGGGGAAGTTCATGCATGCAACATCTGTTTACCATTGTGCAAAACACACCTTAAATTTATTTGGAATATGAAATGTCAACTTTAACCTTAGGAAATTGGTTGCTACATTCAGTATTAAGAGACACTGATTACATTTTGGATTCAAAATGAATGAGAATTGCAAATGCAGTCCAGGCTGAATAATGAATTTATTGTCCCAGTAGAGTGCTACAATGCTGACAAGAGACTGAAAATACAGAAGCTATAGTGGTGGGATTGCTACCATGATTGAATGAACCCCTTTCTAATATGCCCAGCACTTACGCTGGCCGGCAATAATAGCCTAACTGAGTCCTAGCAGCACAAACTTTACATGCCACATCAGCCGGGGTGATGATTAAGTTATGTAAACAGTTTGGAGTGGGTCGGTGATTCCGCTTTGCCGTGCTGCAAGTGTTCATCTCAAAGATGTGCTGAAATATACGCTGTATGTATTCCCACTGGACGGGTGAAAATCAACAAGAAAAACCATCAGTGCTGAGGGATGTAAAAGCAAGCATCCATCTTTATTAAAGTCCCTGGTTTATGTTCGAAGACCTCAATCCTCCTTAGACTGTAAACTGGTCCTGAAAATAAACAGCTGTTGGAGAGGAATTAAAAGAAAGCCTGAAATTAATCACTGAAACTTCAATATCTCTCTCTCACACACACACGCAGACACACACACACACTTGCATTAAATTACTTACATCAATCCATGCTTACACAAACACATGCTATATGTTGAAAAAATCAAATGTGCACAAATCTTGTGCGTTGTACCTTAACACAATATGTGTTTTATTGCATGTATTTTTCCTTTTAGTAAAAAACATCTTAGGCCACCTTTAGCCGCTCAGTATAATGATTTAAATTTGTTGTGTAGATTTTAGGAAGCTCTGATTGTACGAGATTATCATTTGCTTCGTAATGTTGAAAGCCCTGGTATATCCACCGTTTCATTTGAACAAATGCTGCGCTTAAACTCAGACAACGAATAACGCACACATTCTCTCTACAGCCACACATGTGCAGGCACTTTGTAAGTATTTGATCCCTTGATAAAAAGGGTGAAAAAGATCCTGAAGCCCATCGTCATTAAATCTGTGTTGGTTTATTTGTGTAAGACGCTGGGGCTCAGAAGGAGAGCTGAGGAGTACAGGGGTGGTCCACGGCCCGTTTGTTCACTGTTCGCCAGCGGCCGATGTCTGGAATTCGCTCTCTGCGCAGCGTTGGACAGGTTGGAGAAAGTGAATTGAGAAATTCAATGAGCGTGCAAGTATAACTGAGGAAGCTTTGTGAGGATGGTGTTGATTTTGTGATGTGTTTGAGTGCCGAAAAGGTGAGGGGTGACTCTGTTGATGCTATGTTAGAAAGTAGCATCTCTCAACTATTTAAAATAATGATGCAGCTGCTTTGTGCATGTGTGGATTGGGTGGGTGCAGAGATAATAACGCAGCAGGGCTTGTTGAGGGTACATGGGACATCATCTCCAGGGGTTAGTGTGGGGAAACATTTGGAAGCAGCTGCTTTTTAGCTGCGCTTAATGGAGACGTTGTCCTGTGCTGCCCCCCCGGTTTAGATTCTCAACCCCCCCCCGTTACCCCTTTCCCTTGCCAATACTTCTCCAAATCCGGTTCACTTTCCCTCCACATGCATGGCACAGAGAAAGGGTCGGGGTGGTGGTGAGAGCGTGGAGGGGTTGGCAGCTATCTAAACTGAAGCCATCATCCCCACATACCGACCTCCCCGCTCCCCTTTCCTGCCTGATGTGGTCCTAGATGGGATCTCATCTCACACAACTGGCCCGGCTCCCTCTAAAGTGTCAAAGGGGGTCCTAATTTAAAAAGCCCCTGGGCCCATTGCAAACTATCCAGCTATGCTTACCACTCAATTATCTTCCTGTCCCTTTTTTTCACCACTAAACCCCCCTCTGAAAACACTGAAGAGCGCTTTGTGGTGGGTCAACCACGGTTTCAGTTTCTCTGTGCCTTTGTCCCTCAAGAACAAATTCAAACATACCAAATTCTGGTGACAAAAGATGGGATTTAACAATATTTTACAGAGGGGGTAGGGTTTGTGACAAATTAAGCTCAAAAATTCTGTCTGTGCTCTTTGACTCTGTGTTTCTCACAGTATTTGACAGCCCCTATGGTAGCTATTAGTTTGGTAAAGGATTGCCTTTTCTCTTTTAGTGGTCATCCAGAAACAAATAATGTGCTTGCCCTCCAGTGTTTGCCGAAAAGCCCTATGAGACCTTGAGGCTTGGAAACGTTTACGAACACTCCAAACCACAGGAAACCTCCAGAAGAACAGGTTTGCCTCTTACTCTCCCCTCCTCCTCCTCAGCTCCTCACCGGCAATGGATTTGGGACCAGAGAGCTTGAGAAAGGTCAAAGGTGAGTGAGAGAAAAGCACAGATGACTCTCAGATGGATTAGCACTAAGTGATCCAGACCCTCCCACACAATCACAACACCTAAGAGGTCATTTTCACGAGACATCTAAGATCAGTTTGTTTCGGCTATTTCAACCACCGGTTACTGAGATGGTGCACAGAACCTCTTGCTTTTACTTTTGACCCATATACTGTCTAAGGAAGAAAGCTTCAGATACCTGTTTTCTGTTACATTTCTGAAAAAAGCCATCCCTATTGTACTAATACAGAAAAAAGTGGGTTTAGTTGTACAGTGACTGTCAGATTGCATGCATTTGATTATTTAAACTGCCCTGGAAAACATTATCAGTAAATTAGTGGAGCATAAACTATTTGACAAATTATAAATCCTCACACAGAGGTGGGCAAGCTATCATCAATCTTTGACTACATGTGAGAAAGGAGTCAGGTGGCTTAACACTCTTTAAACTTAAATTAACTGCGATCCATCATCTCCAGTATATCTCACTCTTCCAGGAAAAGGACACGATAAGAGAGAGTCTGCTTATCCAAAACCAAACACTGTACTCATTTGTATCTTTCAAAATGACCAAGCAGAGGCTGAACTTCCAGATGGAGAGTTGGATTTCTCTCGAGGAGGATAAAACTCCTTCACTGTGGCCTGCTGTAATGAATGACTGTTATCTACTATCTGCTGGTGTGAGAGATTATGACTGAACATTATTTGTGAGATTAAGGCTTTGTATGGGAGTCTTAAGCCTAGCTCTTTTGAACAGAAAGTCTCATTTTGTCTGGATATCATAAAAACGATAAAACACAAGTTGTGTAAATTGAATTCTTTTCTTGCTATTTGTGTGAAAATATACCATGTAATGTACCTCTCACCAATAAACCTAAAGGGGTTTTATAGTGACAATGGAGCGTTTTACAGTTACATGAAACTTTGAAAGAAAAACACATCACGGCCCGTCTTACAGATATCCTGGTTTATGGTGAAAAGAGCCTAATTGAAACCACTCATCTCAACTACATTGCACAACCTGCCCTCAGCGCACACAATCTTTTATTGACTGCTCTCGCTTTGCTCACTCTTAATGTCTGGAAACTGATTCATTCTTTCACAACCTGCACATTCAAGAGGTCGTTCACACAGTCTTTGAACAGAATCGCCTGCACTAATTGAACATATTTTAGGGTTTTTGGCTATAGAGACTTCTTTTTTCAGAGGTAATTACAACTGAAAACCGCTCTGGACTGCACACAGGATGCATTATCTTAATTATGTGACCAACTCATTTGAGCTAGATATACCACTGATTCTCAACTAATGACTATGACTGAGGCAGTAACCATAGTGATCCACTAAGATTTGTGTCAAGACAAAATTCCCTTTTCATTTGCTGACAATTTACCTTGTTTAATTGTGTGGTGTTTTAGGTAGAGAAATAATGAAAAAATGCCATCAAAATACCTCAAACCCAAGATGACAGCTTCAGTTGCATGTTTAATAATGCAAAGCCTGGTTATTTTCACATATGAAAATCAAATCAAAGCAGTGGAGATGCTGGTGCCAGCAAATGTTTGGCATTTCAGCCTGAAAAATAAATAAGAAAAACAATATGGATTATCCAAATAGTTGTGATTAATTTTCTTGTGATTGAGATTACTTACTGAATTCAATTTGTCAGTGTTTAGCACAGAACTTGTAGGTCTTATTCATTTAGAACTGCATTAATCAAACACTGACTTTCATTCTGTATTCACTTACTTTTCGCCAGGCTTTCAATCTGCTATAGAGTGGACTTGCTGCAGCTTAATTTGCATTGCTGCCCAGGGAAAAGTACTTGAGGCTTACATTACGTTGCAGTGTGTGAATTAAGACAAAAAGTTCCACCGATATCTAATGATATTTATACTGTTGAACATAAATAAATGTCATGTGTGTTAGGGATGGTTTGCCTCTTACACAACTAAAAAGAAAACATCAGATCCGCCTCAGTCGTGACATGAGGGAGATCAGAACTAGGGCACTTTGAGCTGCAGCGTGAACATTTCTTCAGTCATAGTCCTCCAGCTCCCCCTCTCTCCTATCAAGCACTTTTCCTCTCTCTCCCTCTGCTTTCAACTCTCTCGTTCCTCTCGGACCTCCCCTCTTACACGCCCACTTTTCTCCCTCTTGCCCCTCTATGCTTTTCCCAAATCTTTCCCCCCTTTCACAGTCCACCCACTTCTCTAATGAGACACACTCATATTTCTTTAAAACCAATCTCCCTCTATCTCTTTATCGGGCACCCTTCCCGTTTCTCATTGTTCTCCATCCTGTGTTTTTCTCCCAGTCTATCCTCTCTTTACCTCTTTCAAAGCTCTCACATGTGGATTTGATTATTGGGGCTAATGCAGCACATACAGCTAAAGGCTGCAGGGTGGGGTGTGGGAGTCTGTTTAATATAAATCCCTTGCGTCAACTCATTTTCTCTGAATGATTTGGTAAATACGGTCAACTCTGCTTACATCTCTGTTTTTCTCTTCCAATTTTTGTTTGTAATTAGTGTCTTCATTAAGGACATCATAAATTTTATGGCATAGTTTAATCAGAACCAGGCTGATCAAACATCTCAGGGTTGAGTTCATCGGTTGGCAATGCCAGCCAAACCAGGCTGCACCTCTCTGCTCACCCAGTGTAAGCTGGGATCGGCTCCAGCAACCCTGTGCCCTGTAATGAATGAGAATTTACAGATAAAGGCTAGAGAGATGGATTTATAATGGTAAAATTAATGTCTAAGAGGCAAACTTTAAAAAAATGTGTAATTGCTTTGTTGTTTTTTTGGATGTCAGCATGAATAAATGGCATTTTAGTAAAGTTAATATAAATGCCAGGTCAAGTCATGTGGTACTGAAGAGCTGGCTGTTTCTTCACAGTTGTCTTGGTGTGGTAGAAGTAGCAATAGCACAGTGTGACAAAAGTCTGCATTTGAAATGTCACTCAAGTAACAGAAGTATTTCCAGCAAGATGTACTTCAAGTACAAAAATGTAAGTATTGAATATACAGGATGGTCCCTTTGAAAGTCTTTTAATAACATTTTTGAATCAGTATTACCTATATCTTAAAATGTAAATACTTTTTGTGATACCATCTTATCTTTTGCACTGCAAATGAATCAGAAAAATTATGTTTCAAGAACCTTTTAGAAATTAGTGTGAAAACATTTAAAGAAGATGAATAAAATATGTTTGGAATCAACAAATAAAAAGTCTCATTATTCAAGAAATCATATAAAAACAATTTTCAGCGGGCTGAAATGTCTTCACAGTCGTACAAATATTTACTCTTAAGTGTAGTCATGTAAAAATATGACAACAGAAAATTAGAAATACTCAAATAAACTGCGAGCACCTCAAAATGAAATCTAAATTAATGTGTGAGAAAATGTACTTAGTTACTTTCCATTACTACAGTTGTCTCCTCTGGAGGGTTGAGAATTTGAACGAGGTGGTATTAGCAAAATTTTAACTTGCCTACTTTTTACAGGGGCGACTTTGAACATCATAACTCCTAACTGTGTGTCTCAGGTAGCAGAACAGTTTGTCTCCTGATCACAAAGATCCCCACCTCCTCATGTCTGCATGTTGCTCCCCAGCTACCAGGGATGTCACTGCATTCCTATTTGCCAGTCTTAACTCCGGATGAACGAAGAGGATTGCATCAGGAAGGGCATCCGGGTATGCCAAATCAAATATGCAGATCATCAGATCTTCATGCTGATGACTGCTATGAGGAAAGGCCTCACATAGTGAGAACGAAATTCCAGCAACTTAATTCATCCATCAATGTGTCCAGGGATTTCAAATTATAAAGGCATGGAGAAAAGGAAAGTATGGTTATTTTACATTCCAGGTCATTTTTAATTACAAAACTAAGCTCATCTTGTATGCATCCACAGCCTGTCTGCAGCCTGTAGTGATAAGCCTACGAAACTCTGCTGGTCATTTAATGAGTAAACCATTTTGGGAAAAATTCATAATTATGAGAGAATCATTCGCTTGACTAGCCGAAAGACAGTGATCCCAGTGGTATCTCTAAAGGGAGTTGAAATGGGCAACCAAGTATGTTTTAACAGAATGCTCAGGATTCAGTTAGGGCTGAAATTAAAATTTGAAGTGATGTAACCTCCACTTCAGTGAAATTACACTTAATTTATTTATTTATTTCATTTTTTTAAGAAAGCACACGTTATCTCGTGAAGCAATTAAAATGTGCTTTCAGCTATCTTAACGGGCAGAGGAATCCAGAAATATCTTCCCCAGACAGATCCTGTGGTTACATATTTCCACAGGTTCAAGTCAGCAGAGTTAAATAAAAAAGAAGAAATAAAAAGCTGTGGCATGAATGTTCAGAGCTGATCAGAGGTAAAACATTTGCTGTAGCAAATAAATAAGAAGCAGCAAATTGAGTGTGCACCATAGAAGCAGTTCCCCTTTCTTATAACACCGTAACCCTTTCACTTCTTTGCTTTTGTTCTTCATTTAAAATGTTCTTAAAGGGAGGGAAACTGATCGTACACAGAGTTTTCCCACACCACAAAACACTGCAAGATGTTTTTAAAAAAGCCATCACCTTAATATGGTGCTTCCAAACCTCAATGACTGTGAGATTCTCTTCCATGTGATGCTAATTGGCAGTGGTACTTGTGCTAATCTCACTAACGTAACCGGGATGACTTAAGTTGAGGATGCTGCCCACTTTGACCAAATTCCCTCAGACTTTATGCCAGGAAAAACTAGATCACATCTACAAATATGTGAGGCTGCTCCCACTGTCAGCTGTGCCCCTCCCCAGCTCAGTGTACTTTCTTACCTTCAAGGTGCTCCTCTCCGTTTCTGCAAATTTAGCAAAGAAAGTTCCTTTATTACAGCACAAACATTTCACTTTGCTTTTCTTCCACGAAAGAGCCGTTTAGGACACAAGATTGACGGCAAACCTTTGGGTGCTCTTAGCAGGATGTGGTTTGTTGTTAGCTGGCTCAGGTGAGCCATTCATACCCATTAGTGCTGATGCTGGAATAGTGCTTAATTCTTCTTTTACCTGTCATGGCTGCCAGATGTAGGTCTGTAGCACTCTGCAACTGCAACTCTGACAGCAGAGTCAAAAGCATAGCCCCGAGTCTTGAAGACTGCTGCTAATTGACAGAGCTCACTGGCATGTTTTCGGGTGCAGTCCTCGTGTCTTCAGGCAGGCAGAAGTGACTTATCTTGTGAAAAACATTACTTTGTCAGCCTTTGTGTATTTCAACTGCTGACATGGTGAATTTTCTGGATGAGGACAATAATCACTGGAGCTATTGCTTTGCAGTGCAGAGCCCTTCATCATTTCCTATCAGCCCAGTGAGCATTCATAGGTTTAAATTTGTGAACATGTGAAGACAACATACATATGAATAAATGCATATTAGATAAGACCAGCTAGCGCTTTATTGGAGGATGAGTTAGGACACACTCACACTAGGCAATCCGTACTGTGCCTGAGCATGTTTGACTCCAAAAGTCCAGATTGTTTGACTCCGTTCTGTACTCAAGCGCGGCACACTTTGTCGACCCTGGCATGGTTGGAAGAGGTGGGCTTTGACATGGTACGGACGCACATGCAAGCGCACGGGCACGGAGCGCCGACATCGTTGTGACTGTTTGTGGAGGATTCACTTTAAATTCAGGCAGACAGCAGCAAACAATGTCCACATAAAGAGCAGTGGAAAAATCTGGGACTGTCTTATAGATCGCGGGAACCAGAGAACAATTTAAAAATGTTATTAAAAGATGAAAAAAATGCAGGTAAAAATACAGGTCACGCTCTCAAGGTTGGTAGCTGAAACGTGCTCGGGCGCAGTTAGACTGGAGCAATGTGAGTGTGGACCAGCGGGGTAGAGGGGAGGGGGGACAGTCGTGCTCCAGCACGATACAGGACAACAGGGCCAAGTGTGAGCGCGCCCTTAGAATCGGCAAGTTCAGCGGCCCCTACAGTAATTAAATGATCAAACATGGGCAATAAATGTCCACATAGTCTAACCTGTCCAGTGGATCTTCAGGCTCAGGTACAATGAGCAATCCATACACAGCATTGAGGATATCTCTCATGGTGATTTGGGCATTGTAGTTCCGGTCAAATATGTTGTGGCAAATGCGCCCCACATTGTTAATGTTGCAGTGGTACACCTTAGTTACTGTTAAGAAAATAATGCTTAACATTATTTTAAAAAATCCTCTTGAAGCAATGCAGAGCAATGTCCCTAAGCTGTTGTATAATCACAACATATCACAGCAATGAGTGAGTGTTACCCAGCTAGAAAATGTTACTTACAGACTTAAATATATTTGCAAGCTCTTGTTCTTACGAGAGCCTGTCAGCCTGCACATGCTACAGACTGTCACTTCACAATGTACAAGCTTAGAGACTTAGCATGTTGCTGCTATTTTCTTAACCTGATCTTAATCTTAGCTTAACCTAACGTCATCAGTTAAACCCTATGACCACAGTCAACCCAACCTCCAACCTGTTTTATCTTTTAGTTTATCAAGTGATACAAAAATTTGAAAAGGAATGAGATGCCATCTTAATTGTAAACAGTTATTATTATTATATAAAGGGAAATACACTTTTGGAAAACTTATTTAGCCTGATTTGTAACTGGACAGTGAGCTGCAAGCAGTGGAAAAATTCACAAATCCTGATTTCAGCTGGAGTGGACCTTGTGTAAAGATAGACCTAAGCTCACATTAAAGTTGCAAACATTTTATGGTTAGGGAAGGATACAGGTGTGACAAAGCGAACAAGTGGAGGTTTCACTGGGTAGTCAGGACCAAACTGGCAGAACAACTCAAAGACTCCTCTCTCATAAGGTGTGTCAGGAGGTCCTTCCATGAGAATCTTCCAGAATGCTGAAAAGTAAACAAACAAACAAACAAACAAATAAAAGAATTAAAAGTCAACTCTGGCAGGTAAAGTCACACAAAGAAGCTGACAATGTGTATGGATCATCCATCACGCCAGCACATCATGCATGTTTTGCAAGCACAACCTTGACTATTTGCGAAAATGGAAACCTGTCCAGTATATGAAATATGGTCATGCTAAGTCACATAAAAAAAGACTTTCCAGTGTCAGTTTTTAAAATTAAATTCAGTTCAAATGAAAAAGTCCTCTGAAAACAATGTGGAAACACGACAGAACCGCCACTTACTGAAGTCAGACTCTGATGGAAAGATGCTGAAGTAGGGATGTGGGTTGCAGTGCAGGCTCTTCAGCTCTTCCAGGATTCGTTTGTCCTTTTCCATCAGTTGCCTGACTTTGGCATCCTGGATCTTCTTTTTCAGAGCACTAGTTAGAAAGATGAGTACCTCAATATCAATATAAAACTTGGTATACTTCAGATTGCTGTTTGCTTACTACAGTTCAATAGCATTGTACATGCCGTGCAGCCGTGAAAACCCTCAGGCTGCCAGACAGCTGGCTGAGTGCGTTTTGGGTTTTTGCAAGGACTCAAACATTTATCTGTCAACTGAGAAAATTAGTCACATTTTCAAATAAATGTTATACAATGCAAATGCCAAACATTTCTTATTTCAACTTCTCGAACATGAGAATAAACCACTTAGTTCCTTTTTTCTATCATAATACACAGGATATATTTTCTAAATACAATGAAATTTCAAAAAGTACAACTAAATGAGATAACTGAGTCACTCACCTCTCTGTAACTGTCACTTTATTGTTTATCTGGCTTGGCAAGACAGTCTCTGGAGATTTATCATACCCATGTGCATTAGAGAGCTCTCGTAAAAGACTCTAAAAACATCAAGTGGAAATGAGCAAGCACATCATCAAACTGTGTAAAGTTGACGCATGTTTTAAATATATCGTTCCAGCAGCATTACAGACAATAAGTGATGTACTAACTGCAGTGAGGGTTGATGGGTCAGCTTTCTTCTTGGGTTTCCTCAACTCCAAAGAGAGAACAGTCTCGAACTCAAAAAGCTTCAGACCATCTTTGCTTGTCTCTGGACTGAAACAGCAACCTCCTGAGAGAATAAAGATTCAAACAACACTTAATTCAAAATGATTTAATTGACCACTTAATTATTATTTAAACCCCTTGGCTAGTCATTAATAACAGTAATTGCTAAAATGCAAATAAAGAGGGAATCACTCATCTGGTAACAGTAGTATTAGTAATAAATACCAGCTTGGTATAACATGACAAAAATAACATCAAGTTCAATCTGAAGTTCACATACACAGCACATGGTCATGGGACCCAGGCTCTTAACCATGTTAAGAGTACAACGCAATAACA
>MDSQ01000122.1_pt1 | contig 14562 bp, 13 predicted proteins | sample 1008251 | NCBI WGS metagenome assembly MDSQ01 (sample SAMN05526597, study PRJNA338239) | gut metagenome | isolation source: Hindgut content | host: Naso unicornis | place: Saudi Arabia: Red Sea | collected 2016-05
GCACTTTAAATCAGGCATTGTAACAATAGATGGAAAACCTATAAAAAACATGCACTCCAAAGATTTCTGGAAAATAGTCTCATATGTTCCACAAGCTAAGAGCGTGCAATCTGGATTTAGTGCATTAGATATGGTTGTTTTAGGCATGGCACCGCATTTAGGTGCATTTGCTCAGCCAAAGCAAGAACACCTCGATAAGGCTGCCCAAACACTAGATGAGCTGGGCGTGTTATATTTAAAAGATAAGGCTTGTAACGCAATGTCTGGTGGTGAATTGCAGATGATATTAATGGCACGTGCCATAATCACAAGTCCAAGCATTTTGGTACTAGACGAGCCAGAGTCAAACCTAGATTTTAAAAATCAGCTTACTATACTAAATGCTATCAAAGACTTGGCTGCACACAAAAATATGAGTTGCCTAATTAATACTCACTATCCTGACCATGCAAATCGAATAGCAGATAAAGTTGTATTAATTCATAAGAAAGAAAAGAAAGCATTCTTTGGCTCAACAGAAGAGATGATTACCATTGATAATCTTAAAAAAATATTTGACGTGGATGTTTGTATGAAAACTTTTGAAGAACAAGGTAAGATATTAAAAACTATTATTCCATTTGAGAAGTAACTGCATCTAGCAAATCGCTGAATGCAGTTATTTTTTTGTTAATCCAGCACATCTTGTACATATGCAACGGTATTAATAATCAAATTTGTATAAGGTTTAAAATCATCTGCGGTTAAACTATCTAATATAGCTATAGTTTTTGCTCCAGCATTTTTGCCAAACTGCATATCGCTTAGTGTGTCTCCAACCATAAATACATTAGCAGGTTCTAAATTATTTTGGGCACAAAACTCATTTAACATATATGGGTTAGGCTTTGGCAAAGTTATGCCATCATCTGCACCAACATAGCTAAATAAATCTTTAATGCCTAATGTCTCTAACATAAGTACAGTCACATCTTTTCTATCTGCTGTTGCTACGCCTAATATATATCCTTTAGAATGTAAATCTCTTAGAACTTCTTCTGCTCCGTCTATAAGCTTAATATCATTTTTGCATTCTTCTACAGATTTATAAAATATATGTGATAATTCGTCGTGTAGTTGTGTGGTGGAAATAGTTTTAACATATGGTTGCCACACTTCGGCTATCTCTTTCATAGTTTTGGTGGCAAAAATCCCTCGCCCGTCTATTGTTTGACCATTCACGCCTATTTCTTTTAGTAGAGTATTGCTATCTTCTTTAATATTGTAATTATTGTGCACTGTATTTGCCACTTCGTTTATAATGGGTGCCCACGTTTGCTGAAACGACAGTAGCGTACCATCTTTATCAAATAAAATTCCTTTTTTCACATTACCACTCTCTTTCGGTTTACTCTCTTTTGGTTTACTTTATACTATAAAACCTATATACAAGTCAAGCCCTATGCTCTAAGTGGGCATCCGCCTTTACTCTTTTGCAATTTATATTATAAAATAACTATTGAGGTGAAACTATGATTGATGAATCAATACAAATTTTAAAAGGGGTCGGCGCACAGACATCCGCAAAGTTTACTAAACTTAACATTTTTACTATAAAAGATTTAATCGAACATTTTCCTAGAAATCATGAAGACCACCAAAATATTATGCCAATATCAAATATTAAAATAGATAAACATAACAGTATATTAGCACGAGTTATCAGCACTCCACAACTTACAAAAAAAGGCAGTCTAATTATTACAACCTTTAAAGTTACGGATGATACAGGCACATTATCTATAATATTTTTTAACCAACCGTATACGAGAAGTAACTTTCATGTTGGAGAAGTTTATAATTTTTATGGGATAGTAAATAATAAATACAATACTATTCAAATGAGTTCTCCGTCTTATAAAACTCTATCGCAGTATAATAATATGCCTAAGATAGTACCAATTTATCCTTCTACTAAGTTATTATCTCAAACTTTAATTAGAAATTATATACAGCAAGCTCTAGATTTGGTTAAAGATGAGATGGATGAAGTTTTGCCGGAAGAGATTATACTTAAATATAATTTTCTTTCAAAAAAGGAGGCAATATGTAACGTACATTTTCCAACTTCATACGATGTATTTATGCAAGCACGCCATAGACTGATTTTTGAAGAATTATTCATTTTGCAGTTAAGCTTATACTTATTAAAATCTGACTTCAAAGTAAAAAACCAAGGTACAGTAAAAAATATACCAGACGATTTGATGTGCTTTATAGATAAATTACCGTTTAGTCTAACCACTGCACAAAAGAGAGTGACAAACGAAATTATAGCAGATATGCAAAAAGAAGAGGCTGCTAATCGACTTATTCAAGGGGACGTTGGCTCTGGTAAAACCGTTATAGCTGCAATAAGCCTATTTATTACTATACGAAATAATTTTCAAGCTGCATTAATGGCACCAACTGAAGTATTGGCTACGCAACATTTCAAATTTCTTAATGAAATATTTAAAGACTTTAATATAACCATTAAATTGCTAACTGGCTCTACTTCAAAGAAGAATAAACAAATACTGCTAGACAGTCTCCAAGCAGGAGAGATTGATATTTTAGTAGGCACCCATGCCTTACTAGAAGATAATGTAGTTTATAATAATTTAGGACTTGCCATTACAGATGAGCAACATAGATTTGGCGTAAGACAAAGGCTTAAGCTTTCTCAAAAAGGTATCAGCCCTGACATTTTAGCCATGACTGCTACTCCTATTCCCAGGACGCTTGGCCTAATTTTATACGGTGATATGGACATATCAATAATAGACGAGCTTCCGCCTGGGCGTACGCCAATAAAAACTAATGCAGTAAACAGCTCATACTATCCTCGGATTTATAACTTTATTCGTCAGCATATTGACAAAGGTCGTCAATGCTATATTATTTGTCCTATGGTAACAGAAAATGAAAAAACCGACGATTTAAAAGACGTTATCTCCTATACAAAACAGTTAGCCAGTAATGAATTTAGTCAGTATAATATTGAATATCTACACGGGAAAATGAAAGGGCGAGAAAAAAACGATGTTATGACACGCTTTGCAAATGGTGATATAGATATTCTTGTATCTACTACCGTAGTTGAGGTTGGCGTAAATGTACCTAATGCTACTATTATGATAATTGAAAATGCCGAGAGATTTGGGTTATCTCAACTTCATCAGCTACGGGGCAGAGTTGGGCGTGGAATTCATGAATCATTTTGCATATTAATAAGTGATTCATACAATTCTGACACCAAAGCACGTCTAAAGGTTATGACAGATACAACAGATGGATTTGTTATTGCTGATATGGATTTAAAACTTAGAGGCTCTGGCGACTTTTTTGGCACAAAACAACACGGTCTTCCGGAAATGAAAATAGCTAATATATATGTTCATACTGATATTCTGCAAATGGTACAAAGAGAGGTGGAAAACATTATGAAAACTAAGCAAACTCGATATGCAGAGTTATTTGAATATATAAGAGAAAAATATAAATATACTAATCCTACGCTGTAGCACCTTGAAAAATCTTATATTAAATGATAGATTTAACTAAACTATAACTTAGGATCTGTTAAGTTAAAATGATACGATTGAATTAACTTAACAAGGCCATAACTCAAATAAGGAGACAGAATATGGATATTATTTCAATCAGACAAATGTATACGAATATAGACAATTGCTTACAATCAGATGTGCAAGTAGCTGGATGGATTAGGTCGGTTAGAGACTCAAAAACTTTCGGTTTTATCGACTTAAATGATGGGACATTTTTTAAAGGTGTCCAAGTGGTATTTGATGATACACTATCAAATTTTAAAGATATTGCTAAACTGGGGGTTGGTGCATCTATTATTGTCACTGGAAGCGTTGTATTGACTCCAAAAGGCAAACAAGCGTTTGAAATTAAGGCATCAGCAATCATTATAGAAGGGGAATGCCCTCCTGAATATCCGCTACAAAAAAAGCGTCATAGCTTTGAATTTTTAAGAGAGATTGCGTATTTGCGCCCACGAACAAACACCTTTGCTGCCGTATTTAGAGTTCGCTCTCTTACAGCATATGCAATTCATAAGTTTTACCAAGAGCGTTCATTTGTATATGCTCATACTCCTATAATCACAGCTAATGATTGTGAAGGTGCTGGAGAAATGTTTAGAGTTACTACGCTAGATGCAAAAAATCCTAAATTGACTAAAGAAGGAGAAGTTGACTTTAAAGAAGACTTTTTTGGTAAAATGGCCTCCCTTACTGTTAGTGGACAGCTGTCTGCCGAAACATTTGCCCTAGCTTTTCGTGATGTATATACTTTTGGCCCAACGTTTAGAGCAGAAAATTCCAATACTCCTCGTCATGCGGCAGAATTTTGGATGATAGAACCTGAGATTGCCTTTGCAGATATAGAAGATGATATGAAACTTGCAGAAGATATGTTAAAATATGTAATAAACTATATATTAGAAAATGCTAAAGAAGAAATGAACTTTTTTAATAGCTTTGTGGACAAGGGAATAAAAGATAGGCTTACTAATATCGTTAACTGTGACTTTGCTAAAGTTACTTATACAGAAGCTATTGATATACTGCACAAATGTGACAAAAAATTTGAATATCCTGTCAGTTGGGGATGCGATTTGCAAACAGAGCATGAGAGATATCTTAGCGAAGAGCACTTTAAAAAGCCTGTATTTGTTATAAATTATCCAAAAGATATTAAAGCATTTTATATGAGATTAAATGATGACAAAGCAACAGTTGCTGCTATGGATTTATTAGTACCAGGAGTTGGCGAATTGATTGGCGGCAGCCAGCGAGAAGAGAGGCTTAGCGTCTTGAAAGAAAGAATGCAAGAGTGCAATCTAAATGAAGAGGATTATTGGTGGTATCTAAATCTCAGAAGGTTTGGAGGCACGAGACATGCGGGCTTTGGTCTGGGGTTTGAACGACTGGTTATGTATCTTACAGGTATGACAAATATTAGAGATGTAATTCCATTCCCTCGAACGACAGGACAAGCAGAATTTTAAGATATATCATAAAAAAATGGTTGTCTCTTTTAGGAAAATACCTAAAGGACAACCTCTTTTTAATGTTACTGTGCGTTATGATGTTTAATGTGTATGGTCTTTAAGGTGATCCAAACAATATTCTTTGCCACAAGTTGAACAATATCTAAATTCTAAATCAGGGTCATCAAGCTCTGTTTTTCCACATGTACTGCATTTATGAAAAGCTACTTTTATAGTTTGTGGCTGCTTTTTTTGATGATTTGCAGAATTTTGCCTTTGTTGTTGCTGTTGGTGGCGCAATGCACTTTCGTATGAGCCAGTTCTTTTTACTCTCATGCGTTGCCCCCTCAAAAAAGGTATGCCAAAGAATATGATGTATCCCATAAGCGATGCCAATATTAAGCAAAATATCGAAAATGGGTGAGATGCTGTGAGTATTGTATACCCCATTAGGCCAAAATAGAGATATACCATATATTTTGCTTTAACCGGAATAATAAAGTATAGATAAAACGTCGCTTCTGGTACTAACGTAGCATATGATAAAAATAACGACAAATTAATATAAGTTACTATACTTCCATTAATTCTAAATAATATGCATACAATAACCGTGCTTACAACACTTATAAAATAATAGAAGTTAAAATGGAATGTGCCCCAGACTCTTTCTAATTGTGAGCCTATCGAGTAATAGATAAACGCTGCTAGCATAAACCAAAGTGGGCTGAATGAATTTGGAATAAATATAAAAGTAACTAACCGCCAAATTTCTCCGGCTAAAATTGCTTCCCAACTAAAATAAAAGTTATAAATTAATCTAGCATTAAAAATAGCTGTAAAAAATACTATTACCTGTCCAAATATTAAATACATCATTAGGTTTGGAATTGCAAATCTACCTAATTTGCGTTCTAGCTTATCTAAAAAATTCATGGATTACCTCCCTAAAGTGAATAATGAACTAAGTATAGCATAAATATTAATTAAATAAAAGGGGAAAGCGTTGATATTAAAATAATAATTTGTTACAATATAACTAAAAACGTTATACCATAGAAAGGAAAATTATGAAAATTAATACAATAGGAATTGTAGGCTCCAATTTAATGTCTTTACTGCTTTGTAAAGAAGCTAAAAAACGAGGCATAGAAACGATTTTACTAGATCAGGAATGTTTTAATATATCAAGTGATTATGTAACTACAAATTTGGTGGGTGAGTTTGATAAATTCAATCTTGAGCGCCTAGCATTGCGAGTTGATGCCATAATTTGTGCTACTAATTTAATTACCGACATTGATGAAAAGATAGAGGATAAAACCTCACTTTACCCAAACAAACGCGCATGCCAATTACTTACTGACAGAGTGTCCCAAATTAATCTAGCTCAAGAATTAAAGATAGATTTGCCAAGCCATTTTATAGTAGATGATGTGCAAACTCTATTAGAAGTAAAAGCGGAACTATTATTTCCCGCTAAATGTTATCAATACACTAGAAACGAAAACGGCGATCTAGAAATTGACGTTTATGCTATAGAAAATATAGATGCAACTGAAGAATTAGCACAAGTGTTGGCAACCGGTGACAGCGTAATTATAATTGAACAACTAATCTCATATAAACAAAATCTATCCATCACGGCTCTTATGGATACTCATAAAAATATAGTATTATATCCTATTAGTGAAGAAAAAGAACTTGACACAAGTGGTAAAAGTCTAATAACTACTCCAGCTAATATAACCAAAACCATTGCTAAAAAAATTGAAACAACCACACGTAAATTTGTTAAAAAGATAGCTAGTGCAGGCATGTTTACGTTAAAATTCGGCGTAACAGAAGACAGAAAAATACATCTCTTAGCCGTAACCCCAGGTGTCACAGTTGGAGATATACACACAAATCACTCAACCGAACTATCTGTATATGAACAATATCTAAATTTAATAGAAGGCAAAAATATAGTTGATGTAACTATAAACGAGAATAATAGCGTTTATATTACAAATGAACAAAATGTTGACGAAATGTTTGAGTTGCCTTACCATTTATACAAAATACGTATAGAACGAAAAGAAAGTATAGAAATTTTGGTTATAAAAGATAGGCCAATAGACGATATTATAGCAGAAAGCAGGGAGTCTAATGCATGATGCACTTGCTCTATTTGGAGCCTTTTTTAAGATAGGAGCCTTCACATTTGGTGGTGGCTACGCTATGATGCCACTTATTCAAGAAGAATTGGTTAATAAGCGTGGCTGGGTAACCGCTGAAGAAGTATTGGATTATTACGCTATAGGACAAATGACCCCAGGCATTATAGCCGTAAATACAGCAACCTTTATAGGGTATAAAAAAGGCGGTATTTTAGGAGCTATTTTTGCAACGCTGGGCGTAGTTGCACCTTCTATAGTAATAATCACATTAATTGCAACAGTCTTTGATACTATTATGGAAAATAATATGGTGGAAAAAGCATTTCTGGGTATTAGAATTGTTGTGGTATCTCTTATTGCAAGCGGAGTTGTTGCTCTGGCCAAAAAATCGTTAATAGATAAAGTAACAATATCTTTATTTGTTATAAGCCTTCTAATAATGTCTGTTATATCTCCTTCACCTATAGTAGTTATTATAATAGGAGCAGTTGCAGGATTAATATTTTGCAAGGAGGAGCAAGCATGATTTATCTTACATTATACTTAGAATTTTTCAAAATTGGTGCCTTTGCGGTTGGCGGTGGACTTGCTACGATACCATTTTTGCAAGAGCTTATCGAAAAATACCATTGGATTACACAATCTGAGTTAATAGATATAGTTGCGGTTGCAGAATCCACTCCAGGTGCGGTTGGTGTAAACGCTGCCACTTTTATGGGTTATAAAGTGGCAGAAACGCTGGGCGGTATTATAGCTGTATTAGGCCTTATCAGCCCTTCTATAGTTATTATTGTAATTATAGCCCACTTTTTTAACCGCTTTAGGCAAAATCAGTACGTCAAAAAAGCTTTTTACGGGCTGCGGCCAGTTGCAGCAGGCATAATAGGGGCTGCTGGTGTATCTGTTGGAGTGGTTGCATTTGGCATTGGCACTGATGATATAAGCATACAAATCACCAGGCTATTAATCGGCCTAATAATGTATTTTCTTATAGAAAAATATAGTAAACATCCTATTGTCTACATTGCACTTGGTGCAGTTATAGGAATTATTCTGATGTAGAGGAGGTTGACATGTTTAAAATATCATTTAATTCACCAATAATATTAGGTTTTTCCATTACATGTGCACTTGCACTTATATCTAATAACCTCACTGCTGGATTTAGTAATGATTTTATATTTAGCACATATCGTGCACCCCTAAACGACCCCATGATGTATGTTAGATTGATTGGGCACGTATTTGGGCATGCTGATTGGGACCATTTTATAGGCAATATGATGCTTATATTAGTCGTTGGGCCATTGTTAGAAGAAAAGTATGGTTCTTTTGATATATTTATATTAATATTAATTACTGCCATTCTTACAGGTCTGGCCAACAATCTAATGTTTGCTCATATACAATTACTAGGAGCAAGCGGAGTCGCCTTTGCACTTATACTACTTTCTTCCTTTACTAGTATAAAAGAAGGTGCAGTGCCTATGACATTTATTCTTGTTACACTAATTTACATTGTGGGTGAAATTTATGATGGACTGTTTATGGTAAATAACATTTCAAATGTAACTCATATAATAGGAGGTGCTACAGGAGCAACATTGGGGTACTTAATGAATAAATATAGGGTCAAAACCTAAAATAGTATCAAAAAAGACATGTAGTCAGAATATTATATAATACAATCTATTTTACAAGGAGACCTATTATATGACTACGATAATGTTATTTCATCTGTTTATTATTCTTTACTTCATTAAAGATTTATGCACTTTACAATTTGTTCAACATGTACTCAATTTTGGGACTTGTACACGTTCTATAGTTTTATTATCAATATTTAATACAGCTATAATATTTGTAACTAGCTCCAAAATTGATTCTTTAACTCTATTAGGCTTATTAATTCTTATAATATACTTGTTAGAAATATTACTTTTCTTTAAGGGTAATACCAAATTAAAACTCTTACTAGCACTTCTAGTCCCCTTATATGCCATGTTGTGTTTAATAAGCGTTACAGTTATAGTATCTGTTATTTATTTGTGTTGTTTACACCTCATATTATTAGAAGCTGAGCTACTGCTAGTTATTCGTATCTGGTCTTTAATTATTACGATAATATCTGTTCTAGCATTATATTCTCTTAACGGTTCTAAGTATTTATCTAACCTAACAAAGCAGAAGCCACGAAGACTTAAAACCTTTATATCATTAGAGATTATATTACTAATTAATACTTTTACATCAACATTATTATTTTTACCAGAAGAAGATCAAGTTAGTTTACTTTTAATTACATTCCTAATGATTAGTGCCAATATATTAGCATTATTCACCGGAATTTTTATGATAGTGGGTTTTGACATGATAGAAGATAAAAAAATTCAATCTCACTCTGATATAATAGACCAAATGTATAAAACATTAATAAATGATAGTTCAGATTTTATGGCAGAAATTGACTGTATCTCTGGTAAAGTATTAAACTATACATTTAAAGGGATATCTCAGACCGGCCTAATTGGCACCACATACCAAAAAGTTTACACAGCATTTATATTAAACAAAATACATCCTGATGATAAACCCCAATATCTTAATAACACAAACCTAGAATATATAAGAAATTGTCTAAAAAATGGCACGCATTCTTGGAAATATGAATATAGGCTTAAAAATAAACATGGGGAGTATGAATGGTACAGCGACTGCATGATGGTAGATAAAAACGATTTAGGAGACACCAGTACAGCACTTATAGTTACTAATAATATTCAAGCAGAAAAAAACTTAGCTTACCATGCACAAGTAGATGCCTTAACAGGAATATATAATCGTAAATCTTCAAAAGAGTTAATTAACAAATATTTATCAGAGCATACTGCAGGAGTATTATTCTTAATTGATGTTGACCATTTTAAAGAAGTAAATGATAATTTCGGTCACATCACAGGAGATGAGGTATTAAAAGAGGTGACACAAAAGCTTAGTCAACTATTTCGTAAAGATGATATAGTAGGTAGGCTAGGCGGAGATGAGTTTATTGTATTTGTAAAAAATGAGATAGATATTACACATAAGGCTATGAAAATATGCAATGTGGTGAAAAAAGTCTATTCTCAAGACGAAATTGATGTAACAGTTACTGCCAGCATTGGTATATGCTCTGTTACAGAAGCATTGAACGACTTTGATAAATTATACGCAGAAGCAGATAAGATGCTATATATCTCAAAGGCACAAGGCAAAAATACTTTTACCATAGCAATTTAAGTCTGATAGAAGGTATCTTACCAAGATGCCCTCTATGCTTTTTTGTGTTTATTTGGTGCTAATCATTGCACCAGTGGTAGCATTCCAAGATAAATCTACTCCCACTAAATTTGCCAAATCACGTAACTTAAAATAAGTATTGCCATTTTGAGTATACGTTTGCAACCAGATTAATTCTCCGTTTCTATTAATTTGAGATAATCCTAACTTATCATTAAATGACAATTCTACGCCTGAGAATTTTCCTACACTTTTTCCTAGTGATAATTCTATAATTGACTGAGCATTATTCCATCCCACTTCAAATGCCTTATTCGTACCAGATAAAATTGTTGCAAAGTCCCTTATATGCACATAATTTGAATCATCAATCGCATGGGTTTTAACCATCTTTAAAACACCATCCACATTTATATACATAGTTTTTACATCACTATCTGAATTTATTGAAATATTTTCGACTACGTACCCATCGTTATATGCATCCTTTATATAAGTAGATTTAAATGTAGACTCACCATAAGAAAAAAGTTCATTCATATCAGTGTACCTGGCTTGTGATTCACCTTGTAATATTATCCCTATAAGAGAAATATCATCATAATCTGCACGTGCCACCAAACAACTTCCCCCAGCTGTGTGCCACCCTGTTTTTGTTGCAACCACGTATGGATTGTAATGTTGTGATTCTGGGTTAATTAGTTGAGATGTGTTATTTAAAGCTACTGTTTCCCCAGTATTTATTTTTGTAAAATTATATGTAAGTTTACTTGCAATATCAATAACTGGTTGACTACTGAAGGCTAAATTTATGATTTTTGCCAAATCTGCTGGTGTAGTATAATGTTGCGGATCATGGTAACCATGTGGGTTAGTGAAATTTGAGTTTGTAGCACCCACAGAATGTGCAACTGAATTCATAGTTTGACTAAATTTACTAATTGATCCACTGTGCAATACAGCAAGGTCATGTGATATAAAGTTATCTGAATTTAAAAGTACGGCGTGTATGCCATCTAAATAACTATACGTATCTCCTACTGTTAAACCTATGCTACTGCTGTCTGATGGAACTATATCCTTGCTACTTTGCGTCTGTGCAAGAACTGCATTTTTATTTTCCATATTTTCTAATAAGATTAGGCTAGTTAAAACCTTTGTTGTACTCGCTGGGTAAAAGCGTTCATTTTCATTTTTACCATACAAAATCTCTCCTGTATTCACATCTAATAATACGGCTCCATTTGCTGCGATATTTGGCGTTGCCATTATGCTAGGCGAAATTAATATAACATAGCATATGCATACAAGTTTTTTTAAACGGCTTGACAGTTTATTCATCTAATTTTCACAAGGGTACTCCCACTTCTTATAAGTGGAAAAGGAATTTTGCGTCCTATACTCCTTGCAACCTCCTCTCAAATAATAAATAGGTACCTCACTACGCAAAGTAGCAAGGTTGTCCACTTGAAATTATACAGCATTTGACGGCTAAATTCAATAGTTAAATGTATTTCTAACAGTTAATAAGCCTTTTCCGTTAACTTAAAATATCATAAAATTGTTCAATCACCTTTTGTACCACTTGCCCATCTTTTATGGCACAGAATATAGTATCATCTCCTGCTATTGTTCCGACTATCTCTGCGTAGTTAAACGCATCTATAGCCGCCGCAACAGCATTGCCCATGCCTGGCAGCGTCTTTACAACTACTATATTCTGTGCTTCGTCTGCAGATAAAAAACCTGCTTTAAATACTTTAATAACTTTTGTAGATATTTGATGGTCTCTACTATTCAAAGTTACATACTTTTGTTTATCTATGCTAATGGCAACTTTTGTAAGTTTAAGCTCTCTAATATCACGTGATATTGTAGCTTGAGTTACACTGTATCCCGCCTTTTCTAGATTTTCTACCAGCTCTTCTTGAGTTTCTATATTATATTTATCAATTATACTAAGAATAGCAGTTTGTCTCTGTTCCTTCCTGCCCATCTGGCTAGCTCCTTTTAAAAATTTTTTCTGCAAATACTCTAAAAAAGTCTCTATCTGATAGTTTTAATAATTTAATGCTGAGCAAAGATTTTTTTACTTCTATACTATTTGTTTGACTAACCTTCATTTGCTCCACCCCGTCTACGCATAAGCTTAGTCTCTCATCTCCATGTATCCTTATATTCACCACATCATCCTGTGTTAAAACTAAACTTCTGCCGTATAAAGTGTGTGGACAAATTGGAGTTAAAATTAAATTATTTGCATTTGGCACTACAATAGGTCCTCCAGCAGATAAATTGTACCCAGTAGTCCCTATAGGCGTAGATACTAAAATGCCATCTGCCGGAAACGTATCAAACGCTTCTTGATTTATGCTAATTTCAAATTCTGTTATCCGACTAGTATTTGCTCTGATTATGCTGACTTCATTTATACCATAAAATATATCTGTTCCTATTGTAGTTTGTAAAATCATTCTTTCTTCTACAAAAGCGTTTAATAGATTATCTTTAGTTAAATATTTGCTAATCTCGCTACTTTCAATATCTGCAAGAAAACCCAGCCTTCCTAGATTAATCCCTAATATAGGCAAATCTAGTCTAATAGCCTGTTGTGCAACTCTTAAAATTGTTCCATCTCCACCTATCACAATTATAAGACCACAATCATTAAATTCTCCTGCTATGTCCTCTCTATTTAGTATAGCAGCCACTTCACTATTTATTTGTATAGGTATATCTTGTTTTTCAAGGCAATCTATTACTTGTTTTGTAACTGTCAATCCCACATCTTTACCAACGTTTACAATAATTCCTATCTTCAAAAGTCTCACCTCACAATATTTCATGCGACATTTGCACTATTTTTTTTATATCTAATTTATCTATCATAGATACTTCTATATTGCTAAGATATATCAAATACTCCCTATTTCCTTCAGGCCCTTTGATAGGCGAAAAATCTAACCCCTTAACAAATAACCCCATTTGCGTTGCAAAATCCCATATATTTTCTATAACTCTGCTATGCACTGCAGGGTCTTTTACTACACCATGTTTTTGTACTTCCATTCTACCTGCCTCAAATTGCGGTTTTATTAACGCCACAATCTCACCTTCATCTGCAAGTAGACTTTTTACCACTTCTAATATTTTAGTAAGTGATATAAACGATACATCTATAGATGCAAAATCAACTTCGCATGGCACTTGTTCTCTGCTGACATACCGCATGTTAGTTTTTTCTAGGCATGTCACCTTTTCATTTTGTCTCAGTTCCCACGCAAATTGTCCATACCCCACATCTATTGCATAAACTTGTTGTGCCCCGTTTTGCAACATGCAATCTGTAAATCCACCTGTCGATGCCCCAACATCCATACAGACTTTATCCTCTAATATAATATTAAATGCATTTATTGCCTTTTCAAGTTTATACCCACCACGGCTGACGTACTTCATCTTCTGCTTTATTTGTATATTTGCATCTATATCTACTTTTACACCTGCCTTATCTTCTTTTTGTCCATTTACTAAGACAGCACCAGACATTATATAAGCCTTTGCCTTTTCTCGGGACGGTGCCAGATTTAACTGTGTAATTAATATATCCAATCTTTCCTTCATTTTTTCTCCATTCTTAAAGCGTTACTTCTAATTTTATAACTACGGATTACTCTTAGTTGTTAATGCATTTGATATTCTTTTTGCAATCTGATATGGTAATAAGTTATACTTATTTAATATATCCTCAACTTTACCATGTTCTATAATACCACTTTCATATCCGAAGTGCATATATTTTTTTGAGATGCCACACATAATAAGTGCATTCTCTATTAGTGTGCCAAATCCCGCTGATAAAATATGGTCCTCTATTGTAACTATTATACTATAACCATTTAAAATATTCGCTAAATTTTGCTTATCCAGCGGAACTATGGCTGGTATTTCTATTAAGCTAGGTTTTATTTTATACACTTCTTCTAATATATCTCGTACTTCTTCTGCCCAGATAACGGCTCTGCCCGTCGATAGCATTGCTACTCTTTTGCCTTTTACATGCATAAAAGGAGATACATC
>MDSQ01000123.1_pt1 | contig 14543 bp, 8 predicted proteins | sample 1008251 | NCBI WGS metagenome assembly MDSQ01 (sample SAMN05526597, study PRJNA338239) | gut metagenome | isolation source: Hindgut content | host: Naso unicornis | place: Saudi Arabia: Red Sea | collected 2016-05
CAATTTAAAAGGTAATTTTTCATGTTAAGAAAGTCAAATTTTGTCGTGAAACAGTAAAGTAAAAACTTTTTTGTGAGACCGCTCAGCGAACTACATGTCTCGTCTTGAACAATATATGTCGTCAATACAGACATGACCGTTAGCTTGGCAGATTTCACAGCGTTTTTCCAGGACGAGGGGATATATATGAAAAGAGATGAAACCCGTTATAAATCGGGTCATGTTGAGAGCTGCAGCTACTCGAAGGGAGATTTAGTCGGTTCCGTGATTCAGAGGAGGAAAAATGCCATGACGTCAGTTACGTGACGTGATTATGCATTTTCACAAGCTAATACATCGACTGTTTTACAACAAACACAGACTTTGTCCACATGAAAAATTATCATTTAAATTGATGAACATCATATGTGTAATTCAGGGCACAAGTCAGACAGGATCAAAAAATAATTTTCCTTTCCTCATTGACTATCGCTCATTTTTTTTCCGTACTAAGGTCTCATGGGGTCCACTGGAGGGGGCGTGACTTAGACTCTCTATAGACATACATACAATAGAAAGTGACTGTGATGTTGCAAAATACAGACTAGGAGTAAGTGACCATCAGAAGTCATGTGTAAAGGTGCTACAAAGGCAGGAGGTAAAGTTCCTGACAGAATAAAGTGCTAAGTTCTAGTACACTGCATGTCATAATAAAGTACTGTTGTAAACGTGCATATGTAAAATGCTGGAATTCCACATCATTTTCGATACATTACATGTAAAAGTATATCTTTAAAATATAATTAATATCAAAATAAAGTGTGGAGCTACAGACTAGCTGACAAAAGGGTGGTTTAATTGATGTTGGAGTGAAATCTATTGTATGTTGTTTGGAAGGTCATCCACAGTGAAGCTAAGGCTTAAATGTTCCAGCAACTGTTTGTAGATTTTCTTCTTTGTTTCTTCTCCACTCTCCTCCTTCTTATCCTTGTCTCGTCTCGCCTTTTCCACCCTCTTGTCTCTCCTACAGCTTCCACTTCTGAACTTCACATTTCTTACATTATATCACACCTCGTCCTCTTCTCCACTCTTGCTCTCTGCTTTCCTCAGTCCCCACGGTCTTCGCTCTCCTCTGCTTCCCTCTGCTTTGTCTCTGCACCTTTTTTTCTACTCACCTTATCTTTATCCACTCTTGTCTCCTTCTAACCTCCTCTGTCTTTGCCTCGTTTCACCCTCTCCTCTCATCTCCTCCTTTCGCCTGCTTTTCTCATCTCTTCTCACTTCTCTCTTCATCCCACCAACTTCTTTTCCACCTCTCTTGGCTGACTTTTTTTAACAGCCCGAAACGAGGAATAATCTCCTTGGCATTTTAGTGAACCAGTGCTTTCTGATGACCTAGCTGTGGCACCGTGTTCCTCCCCAGGCGAGGAGCTAAATTACAGCAACCTTCACATCGAGCAAAGAGCATCGGAGAGAAAATTGTCTCTCTTGGGTAAAAAATTGTATCTCTATTTAGTCCTGCAATAACACTGTGAGGAAGCCAGAGGGGAGATTCAACCCCTCTATTCCACCTAAACATAGTTTTATAAAAAGGGGCCTTTTTTGTATCCTATTGTATGTTCATGTTCTCCCCTCGATCTCCTGCTCCCTCTCTCCCCCTCTTTTGGATCTGATTCTGGATAAATCTTCTGCCTGCCTCTTTTTCTGTAGGTTGTCTATTTATTTTCTCATTCTTCTTATATATAATCTGTATGTGCTTCGCTGCTCATTTGTTTTCTACGTTGTTTCTCTGCTTCCTTTTTCTCTTTCTTCTAACCTTGTATTGAAAACTTATTGCTGTTTTTCAGCAATTGCAGTCGATAGACAGCTTTGTTTCTTATTCAGTCTTTAGAGCAAATAGGATTTATGAGAGAATGGTGTGAAAAGGCAGATTCTGATATTTCAGTAATAAAAAAATTGCACTGATGTGTGTAAAAATCGAGAGGAAGCAAAGCAATTATTTCTAACGGCTGCATGAAAAATGTATGCGCGTCACATTTGACATGGGCAAAGAAAAATAACCTCTTATAATTTCTGTGATAATTTCTCTGACAAGAACATAATTGGATTCAAGTTTTAGAAAGGAGTCTATGAAAAGTTTAAATGTGCTTAGAAGGCGTGTGTGTAGCACAATTACAAGAAGAACACTGAGGAAAAACAAAACACTAGAAACAAACAAACATCTTGAGTTAAGAAATTAATAAAAAAATACTAACACACATACTCAAACGGATATCCAAATGAAGCTCTCAGCACAAAACTCTGGCATGTGCATTAGTTACGGCTGCTGCAGCTGATTTTTGCTTTAAGAAAAATTGCTTAACAGAGACAATTATCTTTTAGCCAATTGCATTGCAGCATGTTTTTAGATGACTTTATCTGAGCCAATTAGAGCAGACAGCTGCGGAGAATCTTTTACACGGTTACCCCACCACCACCACCACTCTCTCTCGTGCACAGACACACACACACACACACACAGATAAACATGGACAACATTAAAGCACAAGTACGCACAAAAAAAGCGCAAGAATGCATCAAGAAAAAATCTCATGAATTCAGATGTAAAGTGCACTCCAGCATGCTCACACACATATTTCCACAATACAGACCGAAACACACACACACATACACACACACGCGCAAACACACACACCGAGGGAAGGCTGATCTGACTGCAGAGGGAATGATTTCACCATATACTCATCTCAGTCTCCATGATTATGGTCATTGGCAGAAATGGCAAATAATGGTGGCAATGTGCTGTGAAATGAACCCCACGTCCTCTTTTCTTACTCACTTTTCTTTGGGGATGTAATGTCAGTGCACCCATACTGACATGATCTTTTAATATTTAAATGTATTCATGATATACATCAATGTAAGCAGCATTAATGTTTGTCATGTTGCAGGATGGATCTTTAAAGGGAAAAGTTTCAATGGTTTGTTAAAACATTCATTTATATACATGTTTTTTGGTTGTTTTCCTGGGCTCCACTGACTGGACTAGTTCAGACACCTTTTATTCATTCCACATTATTGATGATGTAACAGGAATAAAAAATGATTTTGTGTTCTGAGCCACAGCTACTGGTTGTAGTTCTGTGCACTGAACGGCAGATACAGATGGTTGTTCTTAGTTTAGTGCTTTGAATATTGTCCCGTTTCAAGAGACAGCTTCGGCATATCTGGCCTGAGGGGACACTTATAAACACATGAATATGCCCCGACCCAGACACAAAGAGATGACACCATGCACAAACACACACTCATACATGTGCACACACGAAGATATGTGTGGAAAGACAGACACAAACACAGACAGTGTGGACATAAGCAAGACTGTGCAATGTGTTTGATGCATGCATAAATACACTCATGCATGTGTGAAGACACACACACACATGCACACACGAATACACAGGCAGCCCCTCACTTCTACTCACCTTAATTGGCCCACCAAGCATCACTTAAGAAGTCTTTGAGACAGAGAGAGGGTGAGATAGACATGGAGGAGGAGAAGGGGGGAGTTCAGAGACACGGGAAGAAAAAGGAAAACGATCGGGTCGTGGAGAGAAGGAGGAGATCGGGAAGAGAGGGAGGGCAGAAGGCATGAGGAGGAGAAAGAAAGAAAGAAAGATCCTCGTGTATTTCTGGGGGTAATTACAGATGCAGATTTGCGTTGCCACTTGCAACATGGCTGAATTCATTTCCATCTTCACTCTGCCCTTCCCCGGTGCCCCTGGGGAGGTACAGACAGAACTGTGTGTCTGTGTGTGTATCTGTGTGTATGTGAGTGTGTCTGAGTGTGGAAGGAAGCAAATCTGGGAATCTGCATAACAAGCTGGGAAAGGAAAGATGAGTATGAAAAAGAGGAAGACAGTGTTCTGAAGAGGGGAGAACCTGTGCCTGTTTGTGTGTGTTTGAGGGGGCAAATAAGACAAAACCAAGACAGCTAGTGAGTGATAAAATACAAGTAAATTACACCTAATTTGAAGAAACAAACTGGACATCCTTCACATGAAAATCACACAAAGTATTGTTAGTACACAAACATCCATTTTAACAAGAGCAACAATGCCTAGAGGTATTTTGGTCATTGCTTTATTTAAAAATCCAAATTTTTTGCCAAAATAAACAAACAAACTAGAAAATATTGTCTCGTTAAACAATGCATGACACAGATTATCAGCACAAGAGTCAAAAATGTTGCCGTGATTTCTCTTTTCTCTCAGCTTGGACTCCCCCCAAACTTTAGAGGAACTGATTAGATCTGCAGGTAGCAGCGTTTGCAAAACTTAATTAAGGTTTGTTTTAAACTATATACAGCAGGTGCCAACGGTAAAATCAATACCATGAAGTTTCATCAATCACAGGAAAATATTTGAAAGTCAATATAATCAATTTCTGTGTGATTGATAGCTTGACAAAAAAGCTTGAATTGCTCTTCAGCAGTAGATCCTACCCATCAGCAGATTAAAACAGGAGGTAAAAATAATTTTACTACCATGTTCCGCCTCAGTCATTACTTTAGAATGTAAGAGAGTGTTCCTCTGGCTTGTATTTATTAAAAATTTCCATTCCAACTATTGAATTTTTAACTGCAGTTATTGATTGATGATTAGAGACCCTTTATCCTCTTAATGTTTAGCTTCTGCTCCCTGTGGATACAAACACTTGCCTAAAAATATAATTGTAGTCTTAATTAACATAAGAACAGAAAGCTATAGAAACGTGACACACTGTTTACCCTGTCTCCATTGTGTGAGAATACAGGTGTTTGATGCCACAGCGAAGCCCCTGTGGTGTGTTTACCTCAGACTTGTCCTTCAGTCAGCAGAAGATTGATGGAGAGCCACATGCTCCCTCAGTGCACTGATGTTTGTGTAGTGACAGCATATGGCCACCGGGGGCTTACTGATCACAGCATTGTCTCTCTCTTTCTCTGTGTGTGTGCGCGTGTGTGTGTGTGACAGACAGAGAGAGAGAGAGAGAGAGAGTGAAAGAACAGAAGGGACAGGGTGGAAGAAAGACAGAGACCAGGAGATAGAAATAGACAGTAATGTGCATGTCAGTCAAAAAAACCCTATTCATTCTCATTAAAACTTTACAATGTGTGTGCACCAATGGTGAGGTGTGTGCTCATGTTGTTTGTATGTAACGCCTGTTTGCATGTTTTCTTTTTTGGACAAATATGAAAGCGAGAGAGAGAGAGAGAGAGAGAGAGAGAGAGAAGAGTCTACCTTTGAATCTGTTTGAGTTTTTCATCCCTTTGGGTAGCAAACCACACTCAAAAATACACATGCACATGCACACACAAACCCTTTCCGGCAAGACCACCTGGCTTCCCGCTGCCAGTCCGCCAGCCAGCTCAGCAGCCAGAGACTTGGCCCGATTAATTATCTTCCTGCTAATTGAATGTAGAGGGACTCTACAGGGATGGGTCATTAAACTGATGCAGCGTATGTTTGTCTCCACTGTTTATCTATTCACAGCTAAAAGATACATCAGACACACTGCACACAGGCACATGCAGAAACACACACATATACAATTATACCGCTATCTATGTACAGTGTGTGCTAACAAATATAAATGATGCTCACGCACACAAGCTTTTTGTTACTCGAACACACATGAATAGAAACATGCACAAAGGACTCTGTCCTCTGTCCTCAGTGAGTGACACACAGTCTGAACTAGAGCTGCACCTTGTGATTATTTTAATAAGATATCAATCCGTTACTTTCTTAAATTCATGTGTACTTGTTTTGTTATAAATTTGTGAAAAATGGTCTTCATAATTTTTTAAGGCTTTTATTCAGGTTACTGATCAGTTATTTGAATTGACAAAATTGGCAACTGTTTTGATAATCGGTCACTTTTTTCCAAACAAAAATGCCAAACATTCTTAGGCTCCAGCCTCCAAATTCTAAGAATTGTGCTGTTTGTTGTTTGTCTTATGGGTTAGTAACAGTTTTTTTCACTGTTTTTTGATTAATCAAGGAAATTACCAGTGATCAGTTAATAAAGAAAATGCAACCCTAGACAGATGATCAAATAACAGATTTGTTGCTGATTTATTTTCTGTTGTTTGATTAGATGGTTTGTTGTTTCATGTTACAGCATTAGATAAACAACCACAAAAATATGAGGAATGTACCTTTACAATTGAGGCAACTTCTGAGTCGTGCTCCATTACCTCTCACAGGGTAAGAATCCTGATTTCACATAAGTGATTTTATTGCTTTTGGGTCAGTAATGAAAATCATCATAACAATATGTTTGCATGTTCTGGGTGTTATACGTCAAGCCAAATCAGTGCATTTCAAAAAGGACAAGATAATGCTGAACCATCAAACATGACATTATTACTCTTTATACTAATTTCTAACTTGTCATCTGCTCTGCCCCTAAGACAAAGACTTTACTACGGTTCAAACACCACAAGATCCACAAATGCACTCATTGCCCACGTGCTGAGGCCTTATGGAAGTCTTATTAATAGAGCGTATATGGGGTGTAATTAATGCAAAGCACTTTAGGTGTGACAAGCAAGCCCCTGGTCTCAGGATTAAACCTACATTGTTTCAGTGCTAACGAGGGGGCTCTCAGGGGAGGTGGCTCTGTTCTTCTTGTCTTCTCCGCTGTCTTTGTCTTTATCACCTCCTTCATGTTATTGGTGTCATGTAATCCTTGATACTGTGACTCAGTAATAAAATGCCATCCTGGAGACATTAGACAAGGGAGTTTAATGTTGATGAACTCTTGGTGGATGAGGCAGTTTCATTGGGAAAAAGAACTAATAGATTAAGTAATGAATAACTGAAATGATGGTTAGTAGCTGTGATGCAGTATACTGACTTGAATCCCCAATTACAGTCCATAAAAATACTCACCAAAATATATATATACTTTTTTGACACTGAGTGTCAATTAATTCAGTAACTGTGTGTCACAGTAAAGAAGCTTCAACTGATTGTACTAAAACACTTCTGTATCTGGAAAGTTCAAATTTTAGTGAGTCACCTTGAGGACAAAGGACACTCTACCTAACTCAAAAAGAGGACTGACAAGCACAGGCCAGGTTATGGAAAAAGGAAAACTGATTAGTCACTGAGCTTTATTGAATTGTATGCTTACATTTGCAGTGTTTATTACAGCACACAAGAACTAAAAGATCATATCACTCTTCTAGACTATTTAACAAAAAATGTTCCTGGCTCTATAATGCATTATAACTCATTATGAACATGTGTAACACATTATGAACGCACTTACGATGTATTAAATGTGGTATGTGGTATATGGTCGTGGTTAGGTTAAGAGTTAGGGTTACAGTTAGGGTTAGGGTTAACCCTAACCTTGCTTGTAACTATGATTATACAGCACTATAGGCACGTTATAACGCATTGTAAATATGTTCACAATGCATTATAGATGGATGCTTTAAGTAAAGTGATACCAATATCCTCCTGCTTCCAACTGTAGATAGTAAAAAAGAGAACAGCGAATCAATCATACTCATAGACAGTAAATCCTCTCTTCAGGTCTGTGTACTGTAAAGTGTTTTGTAGTATTTCTGCTGACTAAGCAGACAGAGTAAAGGCATTGTAAAAGACAGGATAGTAATCTCTGATCTCCTCGCCGTGAGTCTCATTTGCCGATGTCGGTAAGCTGTGAGGCATCAATATAAATTGTAAACTGCTTCATAACAAGCAAAAAGTTTGTCATGACTTTAACATAGTATACATGTGAGAGACAAATTAAAACAAAACCATTATAAAAAGCCTTAGGAAAGTGTAAAGCCACTATTAGCTGCCCGTGTGTTGCGGCATAGATTCTGCAAGTCTGGAAGGGTAAACAGAATTCTTTCCCTCATTTGGCGTTTTGATGCCAGTAGGGGAGAGCACAGACTTTACATGTCAGTACAAAGTAATATCCATAGAACTAAAGATGTGTTTAGATCTAGTGACTGTGAAGACAGCAAGTGATTTGCATCATTTCCATACCCAGCACACTGGTGACTGACAGTTGTTTTTAAAATTTGTCATCCATAGCTATCTATTAATAGCAAAACATTAAAAAACATGAAAGAGATACAAACATATAAGAGATACATTCCTTAAATCTAATTCGAATTCAAACATCGACATCCCCAGCAGCTGCTGCCATGCTGTGTTTTTGTTTTTTTTCCGTAAACAGTGAGCCGATACGATTTCATTGTATTTGTATTTAGCTGCCTTAGAAGGGTATTCAACCACATATATGAGCCCCATTGTTGGGTGGCAAAGACTGACGGCTGACATAGAGGCCCATTCCCCCCACATGCCTGCACACACATAATGGCCATTTCATAGCTCGTCTGGGGGTAATGGAGCCTGGCTGGGTCCGCTGAGATAGATCACCCCCAGATGGGGATGAAATGGGTGATCTGGCAGGATTGACGAGGCCTTGAGGTGCTTTTAGGGGACCTGGTGACCAAAGTTAGACACCCAAACCTCCGCCCTGACTCACTAGTCTGCATTTGGTGTAAGTTATGTGAACTGGAGGTGATGGGACAAGGATTTGAAAGATGGTCTTACTGCCAAAGGGTTTGACTGGATGAGAGATGGATAGGGATGTGGTGTGTCTTTGTACATGCTACTTTGAGTTTATGTATACATATGTCCAACTTCGTGCACTTCTGTGTGTATTTGTATCTCATTTTGGATGGTTCTGTATGTCATTGTGTTTACGTTGAAGTTAGTAAACACAATAGGAAAGTTAAACAACTATGGATCCGAAAGCAATCACTCTAATCACCGAGCCTAGGTTCAGAAAATTACCTGAATCACCCGCTCACCCCACCTTTCTCCTTCAGCCTCAACACAACCAAAACAGAACATGACTGTGCTGGTATTTCGACTGGACCTTTGAGGTGAGCAGCGGCTGACGTTATAAATGGCGTGTGGTGGATAATGTCAATACTCTGTGATTGGACTGAGCCTGCTGAGTCGCTAAAGGTCAGGGAGGAGCACATTGCTGATTGTTTTCCAACGACAGCCCATTGAAGTTTGTCTGATAGGGGTCATTTAGTTTAAGACACGCTCAGAGGCTAAGTTATCAGTCTGTGTCACTGATGCTCCCTCCTCCAACAGAGCTGTTTACAAGAAAATTAAGGGTTTTGTTCCAGCATTTCGCTAAATTTAACTTTAACCTTTGTGGGATGTGTAATTATTTAACTTATGTAAATTATTATAAGAATAAATATTTTCAACTGTCACTGAAAGATAAACAGGTTGTCTATCATACTGTTCCCTGTCAAATTGATGGATTAATGTAATAGAGGCAATAATAAATGTCAATACTCTATAATTTTGCAGTAGTGCATGCTAGTAATTGCAGTCCTGCCTTGATTAGAGCCAGAGATGTGAGAAGAACTCTGAACACATACTTAAGGAGAATTAGCAATACCACAGGGTAGAAATACTCTGTTACAAGTAAATTGCATTAAAATTTTTACTTAAGTTAAAGTACAAAAGCATTGGCATCAAAGTATCATGAAAGTACCAGAAGTAAAAGTACTCATTACACAGAATGTCCCATTTGAGAATACTCTAATTTATATAATTTGATTATAATTGTTAATGCATTAGTGTGTACAGTAATGTTGTAGCTGGTAAAGATGGAGCTGATTTTAGCTACTTTGTGTACTGTCTGCTCAGTAGCTCATGAGTTCCCCCTGTAGATCAAAGTTTTATCTTAATCAAAAAAGTTACATCATCTTTTATTTGTTTAATAGTCTGAAATTTACAGAGTAACTAGTAACTTAAGTTGTCAGATAAATGTAGTGGAGTAAAAATTACTACATTTGTCTCTGAAATGTAGGGAGTAGAAGTAGAAAGTCGTAGAAAGTGGAAATACTTAAGTAAAGTACAAATACCTCAAAATTGCACTCAAGTACAGTACTTGAGTAAATGTACTCAGTTACTTTCCCCCACCGATCAATGCTACATTTTTTCTTCTCTTTGAAGTGGAATATGTACAGAAACAGCAACAAACTTGGTGCAGCTCTTCTCTGCAAAGTAGAAACAAAGTAACTTTGTGCCCATTTAAACCACAGTAATGATAATTGACCATCTTGTACTGCATTTATAAGTACACATGTAATGTAATAAACGTAGACAGACAACTTAACCACAAGTGCCAATGTAGTGCACCATTCCTCCACTTAAAACTGAGGTTAAAATGAGCAATAAAAGCATTCAAGACCTTGAAATTAAAAGGTTATTCTTTGGCTGAAAATTAATTATCATGCAAAAACACCACATGACTAAAACAAGAAGTGATTTAATGAAAGAAGTGAGTACACAAAATTAAATGAAATTATATTAGAATTGCAGATACACATTGTGCCGTACAGAAAATGCCCTGAGCAATTAGCCCTCGAAATAATATGAAAACTAAGAGTACGTCCCCTTTTTGGGGGTGGGGGATAAGTATCCAGTGCAATTAGATGTTTAATTTCTCTCTTTGTTGCCATGAAAACCATCTATCCATGCATCTACATCCTGTTCTTTTTCTATCTTTGCAGACACTTAAATCTCAGCTGTCTTAATGTCTATTAGAAGACATACACTGCTCCAAACACATGTATGCATCTATTATAGTCTGTGAACAGAAGCTTTTAGGTCTAATTTCACTGACACTCTTCCTTTTGTGGTACATCCATGAAAAATGGTTGAAAAACACAAGATGCAAATGTGGATATTTGCCATCCACCCACATCATTTGGTGGGTTGGTGCATGTGTGCATGTGTGTTATTGAGTGTGTGTGTGTGTGTGCAAGGTGCATGCATTTGTGCTCACGACACCCCTCGTCTCAGTGCCTCTTCAAAGGCATTGAGTGGTGCCCTTTGTGGCCCCCGCTCCCTCCCTTTTCACTCTCCCTCCTTTTGTCTTAGCGTTTCATATTTAATAGAGCTGGCTCAGAAACAGAGCAAGGATAGGTACCTGAGGCTGAGGGCGAAGGCCTACTGATGCCTGGGTGAAGTGTCTTCTCTCCCTCCGTCTGTCTGCTTCTCTCTCTCTGTCTCTCTCTCCCATGATCCTTTCAAGAGAGTCTATGAGCAGCAGATCAAAGGGATGCACAATGATGTCCCCCTATTCTGTCAGGTCCACATGGTCGTTGAGACCCTCCCGCCCTTCATGCACAAACGCACACACTTGCCCACTTTTAAACAGGTGTATTGACTGATAATTGATACATACATGGAGTGGCAAAGGGAAGAAAATTGAGTTCAGATTCTCTCTTTTGGCTTCATCTCTGCTCATCCTCTTCTTATAATTCATCGAGTTTTCAGTCCATTACCTTACTCTCTTAGGTCTCTTTCACCCATTATGTAACTGTATCCTTTAGATAAGTTTATTTTCGAGGTAGGGGTATGTAAACTAAACTCAGAAGGAAAAAGCAGGCTGCTCACATCACCCTTTCTCCCTCTGCTCTGCTCTTTTTTTCTTACAGTAATGTGATGAGAGCCCATTGGCTTCTGTCAAACTATCTGTCTGATTTTATAGCCGGCTTTCAATCACCTGCCTTGTAAAGAACAAGAACACATGTTCCCTATTGATCAACAATCAATGATCAATTAAGCAAGCCATTTGTCCAATTAGAGCAGAGGGTCCATTCAGACCATGGCTTACTTAGCCGTTTGATTGGAGGGGAACGGTGGGAATTGATATGCTTGCATAATTGATCAGGACCAGGTCTTTAAACACTTGTCTCATCCGTGTCAAATAGTTGGCAAGGCAATTCACGTTGCTATGATGGAAATCTATTTCCAATAATGGGAATCAAGTGGGATTTTATATTTTTTAAATCATTGCGTGTGATGTTGAGGCATCAGCTGAGCAGGTTGCTGTATTTGTATGAGATAAAGAAAGGACTGCGTGTTAGTTTTAATGGCAGATGGATCAAGATCTCGTCCATCTCTTCGACGTGACAAATATATGATAACATATCACCTGCAAAGTCATCTTTACATTAGGATTCACTTTCCATGGCTAATATTTATAATCTTGCCATTTGTTTTAATTAGGGATAATTACTGTTGTCTCTTGGATGCAAAGGAGGAAATAGTTTGACATTGTTTAGAGCCAAAAAGTCAAAGGGGTAGGATCGGATTTATTTGTTGAGTTAATAAAACTGTAATTTGGCCAGTGGGACTGTCAACTTTCCATTTCCTTCCAATAGTTTATGTTAGTTTCTTTACCAGTGAACTCTGTTAGCCCCTCTCCAGGTCATTTTGAGCTAACAGCTTGCCACACTTTGAGCAGTTTCAAATGATGAAACAGATTTTTCAACAGCAATTTTTTTTATGATTTGGAAGGCATAGACTGTTTTTATGTGTTACGATACAGACACACTGGATTGGTTGGCCATTACTAAGTTGACTGATCTTTTTCCTTTTTAAGTAGAAACTAGGAGATTCAGTCACAAGGTGCATGATGGACACGGCAAGTTTTCAGATGAGTTCCTGTATATTAATCTGCATAATGACAACACCTCCTCTTCTTTATGGAAAGAATTTGTCCTTGTGATGCAACAGGCATGAACATCAGATCAAACTGTTAAACTAGGCAGTGCTGGTTAAAAATGATTTAGCTTTACCTGGCGGCCATTTTGTCAATGGATGAGCCAAAACCAAGTGCCACCCAACACACAATATGTCTTAAACCAGCTGGAGCTTTCAGTGGTCTGTTACATTCAGATGCGTCCTGGATATTAGTGATTAGGTATAGTGAGGAGTAATAACAAATAGTGTGTTTTGTCATTTAGCTTGAACTTGTTGGACAATTTAACATCCTCAGACTGGTTTTAACCTCTCCCTGTTGTATGATGTGTAAAAACCAAATATTGTTTTTAATGTTTTGTTGATCTAATTTGTCTCTCATTGTTACTAAGATAAAAAACCTTAACATGGATCAGCTGAAGGGAGCCATAGTTCCCATGTTTAGTTCCTGGGGTTTCTATGAATATTTAGACAAACAGGCCTGTCAGACTCCTCCTGCCATCGATTCTCTCTTCCTCTCCCAGTCACAGTCCCTCCTCTCCCCCCTACAGGGGGGCGCTATCTCACCATCTTCACCCAGAAACTCGAACCACAAACCCACTGAACCCTCTTCCTCCTCCTTCTCCTGCCACTTCTTTTGGTGAAGAGGGATTGTTTATTTGGGTCAAATAGTCAGTTATCTCTGCGAATAGAAGAGGGGGCGTCTTCCACCCCTTGCTATCCCTTTTACCCAAACCTCACCCTCTTTCTCTTTCTTTTCCACTTTTTTCTACCCCCAGCCCCTTCATTTTGGTTTTCAGCCATTTAACCAGTCAGCAACAATCAGAGCTGACAGAGCGACGGGAAACAATCGAGGCGGGGTCATCGGAGGGGTGACCTCGTAGGGTAGGGGGGTAGGGATCGAAGGGAGGCCCAGGCAAAAAACCGCCACCCCGGTAGAGTGTCCCGCCTGGCTCTTTGTTGCTGTCGGCCAGTGAGAAAATGGGGACACTTTAACTGTCCTCTGCAGCCACATCTCTCCGACAAACCCACCACTCATTTTTCCATCCTGATCACCTTCTCATTTGCTTCTCCTCACACTCTTTTCTTGTCCCTCTTTGTGCAATTGCCCAGAGAGGGGGAACAGAGGGGGCAGAGAGTGACAAAGTGACTGACGGGCCACTTTTCCTCCCACTTTTTTCCTCTTCCTTTCTCTCTGACTGTGTCTGTGACTGCATGACACTCGGGTCTCTGATTGACAGGGGGCGTGGAGGTGTATGTGTGCGTGTGTCTGCGTGTTCAGGAGGGGGGCAAAGTGACTGTGTGTCTCTGTGCATGTCTGTCTGGACACTTTGTGTGTGCGGCGGGGCGTGTGGGAGTTTTCTGGACCGAAGTGGGTGGGAGAGGGAGGAGGGTTGATGACAGGATGGGAGAGTCGAGGGGAAGAAGTGTGAGGGTGAAGAGCGAAGAGCAAGAGGGGGTGGGGGTTCATCCACTCATTCTCTCACCCTCTCTGTGACAGTTTGGAGGTTTCACACTTAGCTGCCCCGCGTTTGTTTGTCTGCGCGCCTCGACCAGGTTCCCACGTGAAAGTGCGCTCTCACTGTCCTCTTGCGCTCATCTGACCGTTGAGCATCACAGCAGTCAGAACCAGAGCTGAGACGGACACATACAGACACTGACAGCTGGGCCCAGGTCTGCAGACGCAGAGCGTACAGCACCTCTGAGGGACTCCCTCCAGTTCCCATGCACACAGCCCGCTTTGTAACCTTTTTCAGTTTGTTTACTTGCATCTGAAGGACTAATTACACTGCATGATATTTTGTGACTACGGTGTAATCAAAAAAGTCTATTTTTTAAACAAGTTTTGCTGTGGAAGACACAGAACAAAAAACTGTCTAAAAATGAATTAAAAGGTTATATCTAGAAATTTTATATCTAGGGCATTATCTTTATTGCTTTTTTAAAAATAAGGCAAAGCCCGTGTTTCTA
>MDSQ01000124.1_pt1 | contig 14529 bp, 14 predicted proteins | sample 1008251 | NCBI WGS metagenome assembly MDSQ01 (sample SAMN05526597, study PRJNA338239) | gut metagenome | isolation source: Hindgut content | host: Naso unicornis | place: Saudi Arabia: Red Sea | collected 2016-05
TGCAGTTTGCAGGTATGTGTTGTGTGTGTGGGTGTGTGGGTGTGTCTGTGTGTGTGTGTGTGTGTGTGTGTGTGTGTGCGTGCGTGTGTGTGCGTGTGTGTGCATACAAGGTCAAGATGAAGTCTTAGAATTGTAAGCCATACACACTTTTGATTTAGATGTGTTATTTATCCATACGTTCCTAACGGCAAGATTTATATTTTGTTCTAGGCACCCAGATGATATAGAGATGTGCTTGAGCCAGGCTTTGTTGGGTCAGTTGATTAACCCACTGGGTATTCTTCTGTTTAATACAGGCATGGCTTTCTTTTGCGAGGACTAAACCACTTCCGTGGAGAGATATTTGCCTATCCGATGTACCTCCAGAGAGAGGTGGCAAAGAAGGCAAATATAAAATTCTTCTGTATGGATGTCACATGCAGGTAATCCTCTGTCTTGTTGCAAATCCATCACCAGTGCCTCATCTTTTCACTGATGCGATGATAGATTTTAGGTTAATATTGTTGTCAAGTCAATAAAAAAAACAAGTTCTTCATAACATTCACAAGATGCACCTACTTCTTATTAGATACTGGCCCTACCTGAACAAAGTAGCGGAGGGGCTACCGGAGCTTCTGCCCCTGACTGAAATGAGGCCATTTCTTAGCGTTATGCACGCTAAAGCCCATACAGCAAAATGTGAGGTACATGATTTCAATTGTGTTCTGGTGTTACAGTGATTACAGGTAAATAGTCAGCAGGCTAATCAAATGTGCTGTATGTTGTTAACCTTAATCAATTGGTTTTCAGCTGTTTGTGCGGGACTTTCTCCCCCCATCAAAATGAAAAGCTTCTGTTATGAGATGTTAGAGATAATTTATGACTTTATTTTTCAACTATCAAAGCAATGCTACATAAAACTTTCCATACTGTCCTGCAGGTGAGATGGGGTGGCAGAAGCCAGGATGGAGCAGGAAATACAGTGGGAGAAGAAGTGGAGCAAGTATGTCGTTGTTACTATTGTAACTGTGTGGATTGAATGAGTATAAATAGAATAGTAGGGGTGTGTGTGTGTGTGTGTGTGTGTGTGTGTTTTTATACATTAATTGATATATTTGCTTTATAGGTGAACAGCTTTCTCTCTCGGGCAGCTCTTGTCACTAAATACATGACAAAGGCAGGTTAGTATTACACTCACACAGAACACACTCAGTGATAAGGCATCCCTGAATGTTATTTATTTTACAGATGATTTTAAAAACTGTTTCGTTGTTCCCTCCCTATAGAAGTCGTCATAGTATTCCTATACTGTAATTACTGGTACAGCACAATTCATTCATTTATTTCTTTTATTGGGAAAACAGAGTGACAAGAACAACACAACACAACAGAAACACTAACATAAAACATAAACGGTAGACATGAGGTGAGTCGACATAACAAACAACAATATATGAAATGTAATATGTGATAACATTATATAAAAATATATTATGACAATACACAGTACAACACAATACATATTTCAGTAGTTCAGCACACTTTAAACAAATGAGTTTTGTCATGTCTGTCAGCTTTATCACTTAGTATTTTCATTTGTATGTAAAATCTTACTTTTTGGCTTGTGGATGCATTTTTGTTTCAATTAGGAAGGGTGAACATGTTGACTCAACAGGCCATGGGTTGGAATCGAAGGAAGACAGCCAGTCTTCATCAAGCACTAGCCCACAGATATGTCAAAGTAAGGGAAATTACATTCGTCTTCTCATCTGACACTACATGTTTATGGTTAATGCCTGTACTTTTAACAGATTGAAACCTCACAGTTACTTAGATTTTTTTCTTTATAGCCACACCTCTTGGGAGTCCATACTTTTTCACTTATTCTGATGAAGCTGTTGTACCAAAAGCCTCACTGAAATTGGTGTTTTTTGCATTGCGGAGCATTTGTTCTGTTTTTTTCTCTTCAATAGACCACAGACAGGGCAAAGACGGAAGCTGCCATCCTCAGCAACATCACAGACGAACACCACATTGACCAGGAGACCATACAGCAGTGGGTCTGTGATATCAGAACATGGGCGGTCACAGGTAAAATGTTGAATACTTGAATGTGTTTTCATTTTAAGGACTTATTTTTAAAGTGGCTACAAAATGAGACTGTTACTGATTATATCACCTCTGAATTTTCTGTTGTCCTGTTTAGAGAGAGTCTACAGTCCAGGATGTACAGAGGACCTGAGGGCCGATATTGAGAACATCACTGTCACCCTTTTGCGCAAGAAACGAGATCTATATCGTCTGCATGGTTAGTTATCGAACCAACCAAGTTATTTAAATTTAAAAGAATATCAATGATGTCACAGGACTTATTTCAATTTTGGTTCTTGTTGTAGTTAGATGTTGTGGAGGTGTGCATGTACGTGCACGTATGTATGCACACTTCTGTAACAACAAAACAATTCTGGCACAGTTTTCTTTTCATTTGACTTTGCAGATAGCAATCAGGCAAGACAAAGGAAGCGAAAGAAAATGGCAGAGCTGAAGAAGAAGCTTCGCGAAAAGGTCTTGCAATACAACACCTTAGTGGAAGAAGGTCAGATTGACGTGGAGTTGGCTTGCAGTCTGACAGATGGCTACATCCTACCATGGGAGGGAGAACATGAAGGTATGATAATTCCTAAACCTTTTATGGCGCATTTCCGCATTTCAGTGGAGCTGTTTGCGCTGTGTTTTTGAAATTAACGGGTTTGATTTTCGTCTCGGAAGTCGCACTCGTGACTCTTCAAGTGACGACACTCTGGCCAATCAGTGCAAGGCAGTTGGCTGACGTCACGTATAGTAACGCTTCGGCTCATTTGGAACCTGGGCTGAGGTGTTACCAAAATAGGACCTGGTTGCAGGTACTACGTGCTAGTGGAAACATGCAAAATCTGCACCGTCCCATGCCGTGCTGTACCGTACCGTGCTAGTGGAAACACGCCATTAGTTTATGTCCATAGTCTGTGACTATGATCCCACTATACATTGCCTTTACAAAACTGGAGCAAGCATTCTTTAGTAGGAGTGATGGTTAAAACCTCATTTCCATATTTGCCTTTTTCCCTTTTATAATGTCATGTAGTAACGCATACAGTAGCAATGGGACATATGTCACACTAGATACCCCTCTATATCTCTAATGGCGACACTCAGCTGTGACACCCTATATATTTTTGAACCACTTGCTTGGATCACACACATTTTAGAGCTAGACCTTATTTTAGATGTGAACTCCACACATAATTTTTGTGACCATCATGCACGGTTCAGATTTTATCTCAATGTCAATATTTTCCAACGCCTAGATGTCTCGCCCCCTTGCTCAAAGAATGATTTCCAAACTTGACCTCCATTTTGATGTGACCTGTACACCTGTAAAGTTTGTGACTTTATCACGCATAGTTCAGACTTAATGACAGTGTCAAATTATGTGAACATAGTCACACAAACATTTTGCCAAATACTCAAAATGGCTTCTGTGGGTCTTCCAGATACCACTACCACACAACACACAGACATCAAATTAGATGTTTGCATTACCATAAAAAGTTCACAATCTCTGTCCAAATTATATCGTCACTGGGTAATGATTCAATTGTAATCAAAGCTATCTATTTATGTCTGAAACAATTGTCATTCTGTTATTGATAATTACTCCTTGACTTAGTACTTCTTTCCTTTTCTCAACCCAAAGGCAACACCTTCAGGTTGAAGAGGTCTGTCTTTGATCAGGTGATGCTGCTGAAACGCTTGGAGGAGGAGCAGAGCATACTTGTGAAAGAGATGTCTCAGCACATCAAGTACCTTCTAAAGGAAGTGCAAGAGGTTGAGACACTCAGAGGACAGACTGTGGAGAGCATCAAAACCTGCAGTATGTATGAGATCGTGGAGCAGCTTTGTTTATATCTTGTTTGTTTGTCTGTTGTTTCTTTAATTCTATTTTAATTTAATTGAATTTTAGCTTGCTGCTCTACTTGCTGCCTTTTAATTGCCCCTTGGGGATGAATAAAGTTCTTTGATTGATTGATTGATTGGTTGGTTGGTTGGTTGGTTGATTGATTGATTGAACACATTGCATTTCGTACATGGGTAAAACACAACTGTGCTGAAATGCGGAGGCTGAAGTCAAATTGTTCTTTCCAAAACATTCTGTTCTGACAACGTTTCAATATCAGATTTCAATCAATTAATTTCAGTCGATTGAGTAACTGTCATGCACTGTATCAAACATTAATCTACTATAAGCACCACTTGCTAACATCATTCAGTTTAAGATGTAATTGCCCATTTATGTTACGCATAGTGTTTTTGCATATTTTAGAATGTAAAGATAGCAATTGCCATGTTCTCTTTGACAGCGAACCTTGCTACTGTGTAATATGTCATCTTTATGTTTTTCCACACATTTCCTCTACAGATTTTGGTGACCTAACAGTGGATGCAACACATGGTCTCAACAGTGTCCTCAATCGGAGGTTGCACGCACTCAAAGGGCAACACAAAGAGGCCATAAATGTGTACAGTGGTATAGCTGCCATGGAACCACACTTACTTCACATACAGGAGGATGTTGAGGAGTGGGATGACAATGGCTACACTAGCCCCGAGTCAGAGGAAGAAGATGATTAAAGCAGAAGTCAGTGATAAATGGGGGAGGCAGGAGGTGGAAATGTTGAACTACATCCTCTCAGAACTGCCATTAATACTAAGTAAAAGTAAAGGAGATTTATTGTAGGTTTTTACATATTATTTTATGTGTACTTATCAGTTACATTTTACATTTTAGCATTACTTGACCATTGTATTACGGGTAATTTGGTGGAATGTTGTGACTATATTGTTGTTAGTTAAGTGAGCACAACATGATACTATAACATAAAACAGACCCAAAACGTGAACAACAGGTACTCATGAAAGTCTACAGGCATGTGAGAAAAGGACTTTGATGATAAAAATATATGTCTGTGTATATTGTATATATGTTTTGTTTGTTTTTTTCATATGAAATGGCCCACACCGACATGCTGACCATTCAGTACATGGGCTGGGATAAGAGAAAGACACATTTTCAAAGTTTAGATTCTCTTTGCACCAGACACAGCCGAATCTTCACAGGGAGAGGCACAGCCTAGATGTCTGCCAGTGATGAGATTTTGTAAATATATAAATTCATGAAATGTTGTGAAACTGATCAGGCCAGACATATAGTGTATATGTTTATTTAGCTACTGACCATTTTTTCCTACGTCTACAGAGGGTGTTATGATGCTATATGTAAAGCCATAGCCTACAGATAAACTGCCCTTACTGAGTGATGAGCATATATGTGTATGTGTATAATTACAAATGTCAATAAAATGAATTCCAATCAAATGACCTTGATTCCTTCACTTCTCAACCTTCCAATATATAGATACAGATGACAGTTTGTCCACCATATTGCACTGGATAGATGAACACGATTTTAACTTGGACACCTTGAGCTATGTTCAATAGCCCTAAAACTAAAATCGCTAACTGCTGTAATCCATCTGATTATTGTCTTTGAAGTCACATTTTATGTACACACACTGAAGAAACATATTTTCTCATGATATAAGCATATATGACGTGGTGATGCGTTTTTTGTTGAAGAATGAGTGGATAGATGGTTTCTGAACCCTGGTGTGACAACCCCAACCCTAACCCAGGAAGAACGATACAAGAACTACACGTTACCATACTGACGCACAACATACAGTGGAGTGTAGTGTGCTGTGCAATATTGATTGTAGTTCTAATGTGTTTTCCCTATTACGTTAATCTCAGACCAGGAACATTGTAAGCTTATTAAATGTTTTCTGGGCCGGGGAGCACATATGTATGGTCAGATGTGATGTTTTGGCCTGTTAAAAGAGAGGAAAGGTGTTTTGTGCCATATTTGACCTTAATTTTTGACCCACCCTGCTGGTTTGCCATTGGACACAATAGTAGAGGTCAAGAGCTTCCCAAAAATGTGTATAACTTGTCTGTAGCTGCTTTATAAGCCTTGAAAAGTGTTTCAGGTTCAAGGTTCAAAGGTCACTTCTGAGAAAGAGCAGCTGACCACAGTTGTCATACTGACTATGTTACTCCCTAGGTTGAGACGTTTCCATTGATGTCTTCACTGTTGTCCTACGACAAAGTTTAACTTTCATGACCTGGAAGAGGCTCCAGGTCTACTTTCATAGACCGTTTTCAGGGCCTCACTGGATGAAATCAGTCAAACATGGTTTTAGGGAAAGTGAGTGGCCAAAATTTGTTCAAGATGTTGATGTCTGTGACAATTTAGGTTTTTGTAGGCTATGTACAGCATCTTTGGGTCACTGTAAAAGCGCTATACAAAATAAAAGAATTATTATTATTATTAAAATAACGTGCGTCTGTACAGTACTACACAGTTATACTGAGTTTCCTACCTCCCTGCCAGAATACCATTTTCTATTATTCTATTACTGTATTGTACTTCTATTATTGTATTGTACAACTAGCTAGGCTCAGTGTAAGTCTACAGCAAACACCTTTTTACTTGAAGTTCAAGTTCATATAGACAACAGGATTCTAATTAGGGTTATGTAATATATAATTATATATAATATAATTGACTGCAGCCTACTATCAGGGTGAAATGATTCACAAGGATGTTAGGTCATTTAATTATTGTCTCTCTCTAAAATGAAATGAATTACCGTATGTTAAATTAATAAAAGAAAATGCAGTGAGATGCCAAGTATACTGTATGGTACTCATAGTTTACATGTCATGACTACACTTGTAGATCTTCAGAGTTGTCACTCAATGAACCAGCTAGGCAAATGATTTCATTGCTTTTTATTGTGGAAACATAATCACAAATTACATAACAGCTCTATAGAGCTCTAACTACACATGTTAATTCTTCTCATGCTACTCACGGTAACCCTTCTTATTTATCACTGCTGGACAAAGTACTAAGAACTTTTACTTAAATGAAAGAGTATTCTGTAACACTTAATTGCATGTAAACGCCCTAAAAGTAAAGTAATATCTGCAAAATGTACTTCAAGTATCAAAAGTTAAATTACTCTTTGTGTAGCAGGTCTTACAGTACAGTACATTGTTTTTCTTTATAAGGCACTTTCACAGAAAATGCATAACACACATTCTATAAAACGAAACTAAAGCAGCAGTTATCAAAACAACAGTTTAAGTAGTATAATGTTGCATCAAAGTATATTATGTTGTACAATATTACTAAAAGATGTTAAATGCTAAGTGCTAATGCAAACTAGATACAATAATTCACTGATCAAATGAAAATAGGTACTTTAGGTCAGTTAAAGTACAAGTATTCCACCTAAAAGTTGTACTGGACCGTAGTACATGTACTGAGTAAAGTTTCAACACTAACAAAATAAACACCATGTACATGACCTTACAAACTTTTACCACAAAATATATATCATATAAATGAACTGAACAAAACTTGATGTGTACTGCATTGCTGCGTGGTTGCAGGCAGGCTGGCTGGGATAGGAATCAAGCTGGCTGCCAGGATGGAGGCCAGGTCTTACCACTGGGGAGAAAATAGAGGAAGGGTGAAGAAAAATTAGTAGGTACGAGTATACACTGAATCGACAGTCATTATTGCAACATCTGCATACTAATTTGGAATTGTTGTATTGTATGTAGTATTTGATGTTCTAGGGCAGTATGATGCAGCAACTAATTGACACTGTTAACCGTGATTTGAAGTTGTAACTTTGAAGACTCAGCTACATCAAGTATTTCAGTAAAGCAACTCTGGAATGAGAAAAAATCAATTATTGAGCGTAAGCATTGCAAGCTGAAGCACAGCATAGGAATCCTTGAGCATGGCTGCAGCAGGTTTGGGGTCAGGCTTGGTTATTTGATCCCTGTATGATCTGCTTTGGCAGACATTACAGGAAGGATTAGGCAGTAGGCAACAGGAGCAGCAGCAGCAGCAGCGAGATGTAAGCAGTTGCAGCAGAGCAGCAGCATAGCCAGGGATGAGCAGGTAAGGTGGGGGATTTAAATCTCCCGCCCTCAGTATTTGGATGAGGTGAGCATGTGATGGGTGGAGATTGAGTTGTCTGCCTGAACTAGCTTCGCAGGCTTCACATCATTTCTGCTCTCAATCTCAATGTAAAATTTTGGTATTTTAATGTTCCTCAGTTCATTTTTCCTAAAAAAAAAAAAAAGGAGTAAACCGGATGGTAGGCCTGTTATAATTACAATGCCCTGACCTATGTTATGGAGATTACCTTGAACAGTGTTTTGGCAAAGTTTGGAATCGACCCGATTAACGGGCACTGAGTTATGGCCAATTAAAGTCTGAAAAATGTAGTGCCTCTTATGGGTGCAATAGCTGTCCTAGTGGCTCCAAAATTTAATGGGTTCATCTGTGTTCCATTCCACACCGTCCTGCAAGTTTGATGGAAAACAGACCAGATGTTTTGGCACAATCCTGTTGACAAATACACAGACAGAATGAAAAGAAAAACAAACAAAGAAATGGCACTGAGCTGTGCGACCTTTGATTGGTCGCACTGATGGAACAGAACTGGAATTAATATGTTAATGGTTACAACATATTTTAACAGCGTTTCAGTGTCTTTAAATTTAATAAACCTAGCTGAAATAAGGTGACTGAATGCTCTTGAGTAAAGACACAAATAGATGTGTTACACTTTCAAGTTTACTGTAGTTTAACCTCAAAGTCTTTTGAAGTTTCTCTAGTCATAAATCTTTGTATTTCCAGTTGCAGTTCCATTTCCACTGGATAGTTCAGGTCTTTTGACATGAATCTTTCTGGCATCCCTATCAGCAGTGACATGCATCAACAGTACTGTAACTTTCCCCCGACTCCGTCCTGTGATCCAGTTTCTGGCCTGGTTTTGGTACTGACGAATGTAGTCTGGCTTGTTGGCTGGGGTCACGAAAATAATGCTTTTTTCTTCTCAGAACAATATGCGTTCAAAAGAGTCATACATTTGCATCACAAAAACGCTGTCCACGGACAGTCAGACGTCACAATCACTTGGCGCTATTTTCTCCCCCTTCATATCACTGCGCACTGCTGCCTGCCGACAGCTGTGCTTGTCTCTATCACCTGTTTCACTCTGTTTACTGGATAGTTAATGTAAACATGTCTGAATGTGGCACAAGTGATGAAGCCAGCCTTTTTAGCACAGAGCCAAAGGGAGACCTTTATGAACCTGAATATGTGATGCCGAACTTCGTCAGAATGAGTAAGAAATGGCAGAGAGAGAGGAGGGACAGAGAGTAGGGTGACTGGGTGATCAGTAATGCAGCGCAGTCCATGACGGAACATCAGACCGACAAACGTACGGTAGTTACACAGACATCTGTGCGTGCATCACCTGCAGGGACGGTGCCAATAAAAAAAGAAAAGAAAAGAAAAAAGCGGTGCTTCGTCTTGCTCCAGCCAGCTGATCTGTCACTCACCGGTGGCTCACCTGCAGCTGTCAGGAGCCTCTGCTAGTCCTCTCTCTTCAGCCTGGTGTTTGGCTGCACTAGAAAGATTGTGTAGCTTCGCTATTTGTTTTATTACGGCTAGAGAAAAAAAAGTCCTTTTTATCACTGATGTCTGTGTACGTTTGTTGGTCTGACCTTCCATCATGGACTGTACTGGATCACTGATCACCTGGTCACCCTGTCTCTCACAGTCAGACATGTTTACATTAACTATCCAGTAAACAGAGTGAAAAGGTGATGGAGACATGCACAGCTGTCGGCAGGCAGCAGCACGCAGTGATATGAAATATAAAATAGCACCTAGCGTTTGAGGGGTCTGACTTTTTCGAGGACAACGGTTTTATGAAGCAAATGTATTACTCTTTTTAATGCATATTGTTTTGACAAGAAAAACGCTTTATTTTCGTGACCCCAGCCAACCTGCCAAACTCGCTTCGTCAACGCCAAAATCAGGCCAGAACTCGGCTCACAGGATGCATTAGGGGGAAAATCACTGTTGGTAGGCAACACTGCTAATAAGGATGTCATACAACTTCATGTCAAAAGACATGGAGGTTTCTTGTTTTATGTACCTGTTGCCATGGTAAATAATGGAATATGTACTCCATTGATGATGGTTTTTTGCTGTTGACTTAACTCAGAGTGAACTCACTCGAGTCGACTGAGGTAACTACAATCAGATGCTCTGAAACCGGTAACTCAAGAGTTGCATCTCAGGGTAACTCAACTCAGAGATCATGGTTAGGCACAGAGTTTGTTGAACCTCCTTCCTGAAAATGACCCCTGTATCCCGACAAGTGTAAACAATGATAATAATGATGACCAATTATCGCTTTTCTATTGAACCCCATACCCAAACCATTATTCATCCATACCAAATTGAAATTTTTGTACTTTTTTCCTCCACCCAAGAAAATGTCCTGTCAAGAATTACCAGACACCTATACACTGCACTGCACTATAAGATGCAGCACAATAATATAAATAGATGTAACTGTACATAACCTAAAGCTAATTAACGTACCATAAGGTGCAGGGTTGCCAGTCATAAAGATGTTCTGTCTTCCCCTGTGTCAAGCAGACAAAAACATTGTACATCTTTATGTTATTTATATTCTGTACATTTACAAGGAATAAAATAAATGAATTAATGATATAGTTTATATACTTAACATTTTTAATAATAGTCTCTTACTGACACTGCAAGCTAAAATACTTTTACAGGATGTTTACATCAACAGATCAATATTGTGACTTACACAATAGCATTCCCCAGAAGAAACGTAAAATAATGAGTACAAAATCAGAAAAGCAGGGTTAACTGATGGGAAGACTGCCATCCAGTTAATTATTAGGATTGTCCTACCTTTCTGTTCCTTGTCTTTAGTACTGCACGGACTGGGAAGGTCTCAAGCTGGTTGTGAGGGCAATCTAGAGTCGAAAAGGAATATATTATTTGCACAAATGTGCAGAACATGTGTATTAGTTATTGCATAACACTCAAAATGCACAAACTTGCATGCACCTTTGCTTTGTCACTGTGTGACATCTTTTAGCATTTCTCTGTGAGACTTGAGAATCATGAGTTTGATGGTCTGAACAAACTATTCTAAATCTTTACCTGTCGTCCCTTCAGTAATGGACTGACTATACTTGACATTGCTTGATCCTGAGGACATATTTTTTTCTCTCATATTTCTTACACTGGTACTTTGGCTTTGCAGTTCTACATTACACAAAGCAATGATGTGCAGAGAGCCATCAATCCAAATGTCGTTAATAATTTAAATAAAGATGAAAAGACAACATACTAACAGGTTACTCCATGAATAAGAGAGGGACATGTGAGCAAACATGGATACAGAACCATCTATTCAAGTCATTGATGCGCATCTGAATTTTGTTCTAAATCTACAAAAATCCCATTGACTTTGTGATAATTATGGGGGATAAAAATGCCAGTAGAGTGCAAGACATTAAGCTAAACATACCTTTCATTCTTTTTGTTCTTTTATGAGCCTTTGGCTGCGTAGCTGGGACCTGCTGCATAGCTGTGACCTGCTGCATAGCTGGGACCTGCTGCGTAGCTGTGACCTGCTGCGTAGCTGTGACCTGCTGCGTAGCTGTGACCTGCTGTGTAGCTGTGACCTGCTGCGTAGCTGGGACCTGCTGCATAGCTGGGACCTGGTGTGGCAATGGCTGCGTAGCTGGGACCTGCTGCGTAGCTGGGACCTGGTGTGGTGGTGGTGGGTCTGCTGTCTCCTGAAGGGTTGGTTGGTTATGGGTGATGGGTGATGTGTCACATGGCATCAACTCTAAAATAAATGTTTCCTCTTCTTGAGGTGGTTGGTTGGGTGGATCTTGAGGCAGTGACATTGAAGTGGAGGGGTCTTCAGGTTGGTCTGTGTTCAGTCTAGTCCAACCTGTGGAAATGATGGAAAACATACAAATACAATATTTAATATGCACTTAGGCCAAAGTTTGAAAGAAGGCAACCCAGATCAGACGTACTTAACCTATACCTCTTTTATGGTCAGTTTACGTTCTTTTAAGTCCTACTTAAAAAAAATTAAAGAAATGAAATAAACATTGTCAGCAGAATTCAACATTTCATTGTGAAATCAAATCAATTTCCCCTTCCCCTCTAAAGGGGAGCTGGTTACCATTTACTAAGCAGTTTTAAAACTTTGCAAAAAAGTCTGGAGTGTGCGAGCTAAGCTTCATCTATTTATTCGTCTTTGCTTTATAGCTCATGTTATTTACCCTTATAATTCGAATGTATATTTCATTATGTTTTCTAAAAAACCACCTGTGGACAAGTGTCGAGAATTTGCATGTATGTTGTGCATATGGTTTGTCCTTTGTAACTTGTGATGCCCATACCAAACAAAATATAAAAACAATAACAATAATAAAGAGTGTGAAGAATGAATAAAAAGTATGAACAAAATGAGAAAATGGTTATTCAGCTCCATTTTAACATGAACAAGTACTGTCTACTGTATATTTTTAAGAATTTTACCATGAAGCCATCTGAATGAAGGCTTTTTAACTTATTGACACAAGAGTGGCTTTGAAACCTCACTTTTTGGAGATCAACATTTAATGTATTTTTTTGTAACAGTGGGAATCTATGACTTCAGAGATGTTGGGGAAATCTGTAGTAAATCAGAAAAGTAGTAGCCTATCTTCTGACTGTGGGAAATACATTGGTGGATTTACAGTCTTAACAGAGTGTGAAAAATAAAATGAACTATGAGGCTATGCCCTTTTAGATTTTGCTTGGCAAAGGCACAAATTTATAAACTATAAATATCAAATAAAATATTTAACATTAACACCATACATTGTGCAGTGCACGTTAAGTCAATATATGAATGTGTGTGCATTTCATGGTTGTTAAATACATACAATCTCACCTTCAAACATCATTTTGAAAACCTCCTCCATATTGGCGAGGCAGGTCTTCGCTGCTGTGCTGAGCGTGGCATGCAGCGGCATCATGACTTTGGATGTCTTCTTTGGACATCCAATGAGCAGTATAGGCTTAAACCCCAAGGCATGCAACTTCTCAAGCTGGAAAACAATTTGTTGAGAAGAAAACAGATTAGTTACTCAATCCATACACAAAAATGCTGTTTATAGATATATTTACTCTCAAGCTATCAAAGCCCTACAATAAATACAATTTTGACATCATTTGTGGATGGATAAATGTGACATTTGCAACTTAAAGACATAATAGTTCTGTTTGGAAAAATACATAAATAAGCAATTGGTTTTTCATTATGGTAACATTAGTACAGTGGTTGTGAAGCAATAAATACTAGTACAGTAGGCTCGTTCGAGTTGCGTCTGGGTCTGTCTGAGTCTGGATGCATACGTCAACGAGAACTCAGCATCAGAGCTGGGCGGGCTTTACGACGACAGCCTGAAGTCGAACACAAGCCTACATCCATAGACAAGACCAGCAAATCTTGTTGCTTTCACATTGAGATGCAGCAATTTTGCACTAAAAGAGAATGGATTACTGACACATATAAGCCTGTTTAAGACAGATAATATTCATTTCATTCATAATAAAAGTCACAACTTCATCTGATGCTTTAAAACACCTACGATAGGAGGAGACGGCAAACAGCTGATCACCGAGTCGTATGAAAACATCCGTTCATCCATACACGTGTCAGGAAATAAACAAAGTTTTAGTCATGTGAGATTCGTTCCAACCAATGAAATTGATCGATTGACGTAATGGGGTGGGATTCAGCCGCTTACAGTCGCTTACAGCTGAGCTGGAGCAACTGCACCAAACAGCTGTAGACGGCTTGATCCCGCGAGTTTTGAGTGACGCAACGTGCTTACGTTTTGGTGACGTTGTCGCTGCATGTGTTCATGTAGACACAAGTCGAACACAGCATCTAACCAGCATGCACTGTTTTTCACCCACAATACATCTCCGCCTGCAGCCGCCTACAGCAAATCGACGCAACTCGAACGAGCCTATTGTCAAAGTAATAAATAAAACAAACATTTTTGCCCTTCTGGTGTATGAAAGTATTCTGGAAACTACATACCAAAATGGCTGCATCATCCAACACATGGGATTTAAGCCTGTTTTTTGTCTTTGAGGCACTCCATTCATTCACCTGACGATGGAATTTTTCTAGCTTTTTATTCCTACGTACATGCTGAGGTTGTGGGGACTGACAAAAACCGCAAACCTTCAGACCATTATATATCTTTTGCCCACAGTTTGGGCAGGTCTTTTTTTGAGATCCCCCCGGCATCTCTAAAACAAAAAACACAAATACAATGCAAAAACAGACAATACAAAACAATATAATACAATACAAACACAAACACAAACACAATTAACACTACACAAAATGAAGAGAGAGAGAGAGAGAGAGAGAATGAAAGACAGGGACAGACAATACGTAGCTCTTAAAAGTGCTTTTGGTTTGTTGGTGAGTGTGTGTATGTATGGAT
>MDSQ01000125.1_pt1 | contig 14472 bp, 8 predicted proteins | sample 1008251 | NCBI WGS metagenome assembly MDSQ01 (sample SAMN05526597, study PRJNA338239) | gut metagenome | isolation source: Hindgut content | host: Naso unicornis | place: Saudi Arabia: Red Sea | collected 2016-05
GTACTAGCAAGGTGTACCTGATAATAGTGGCTGGTGGGTACATATATATAAAACGTTTGGGAGACTTTTTTGCAGCAAACTTTTTTGCAGCAAATTATGACAATGTTTGTCATCTCTGACGCTGCTCTCTGCTTGTTAATCTAAGTGGTGGATGCATTGCTGAAGAGCTGACTTCAGGTCTCCATTAAGTCAAGTAGGCTATTTGTCTCTTGTCACGATTCATGGTGGGTCAGAATCTCAGTCACAGCATAATATAACAACATCTGCTCCACACAGTCACAGTCACACATTTGTGTCAATTTTGGCAACAACCAGCATGGACATAGCAATGACTGCCTGACCAATACTGAAATTTGGTTACCTCACTCACTTACTCACTCACTCATTTACATTTCTTGGGCTTGTCCGCTTCTGTGGTCCAGCCAAAATCAAAGGAGCCCTTCAGTGTTGAATTTAGAGGAAGTGACTTTATTATTTCCTTTGGGGAAATTGATTTATCATTATGGATTAATTGTTATGAAGTCTCCAAAAAACAATGAAGTTCCAGGCAGGATTACAAAGCTTTGTAAAAGGGGTATGATCACACCTGAGCCTTCATCACAATGTCACAGCTGATTCCAAACAAAAAGACAAGTCCCTAACATGTTGCGGTCCAGTGATATGAAGTCTTTTGTAATAATGTGTTCTGGCGTCATATCAGTCCTGTCATTGTTACTTGTCAAATCTAAAACTGAAATTCAGAAATAAGTTTGCCGTCAAATAAGTTTATGGACCAATGTTCAACACACACTAAATTTTTTCAAATATGATTCTGATTAGTTGTTTTGATATTTGTAGCATGAGGAATGTGGTTGTGCATTAAATCATTACAGTTCATGGGAAAAGAAAAAAGAAAGAAAAGATTGAGTTTTGTTAAGACTTTATTCCAGCAAAATCTGAGAATGTTTCATTTCTGCTAACCCAGATCAGAGGAACAGATATCTCAACAATGTGGACACAGGGATGCATAGTTTTCCAGACAGTTTAAATTCTTGAAGCTGGGTAAATAACTTTCTTCATCAACGAATTAGAAATCATTTTTCTCACCAAATACAGTTTTATCATCTTTTGTTTGTACAGAGAAACTTCTTCAGATTAAATACTTTTGAAACGTTGATTTGAGCATCTCCAGCTTGTCTTCGTCCATCTTTGGTGGCATGCTGCTCATCTTCATCAGTAACTCGTGAGCTTCGTCAAACAACTTTTCGCCAACTCCCTTCTTAACTCGATCTCTCCAGGCGATCAGCTTTGCCCGGCCCTTAAACACATCCACGCCAGCTCCAACAGGCTGCAGAACACATCACAAACATGAAATTATGTACAATTAGGCTAAATTTATTTTTCATTGTTGCTCAGTTTTTTGGTTCATTTTAAAGGAAATTTAATTTATCAAGGTTATTGTGGATATTTTGGTTCAGGCTTCTCCAGGGTTTTGGTACTGCACTTCCATGAAGTTTGAGTTGGGTTAAAACAAGCTTGGTCACAAGCAGAGGAGGTGAATGTTTGATAATAATAATAATCTTTTTTCCTACATCAAAACAACATTAAAACACCACAGATAACACTTTGAACAAGAATTTTTAAAAATTTTTTTAATGAGTTTATTTATTTTTTAAAGGTAAGTATTTAAGACAGACTCTGAGTTTACTGCTCTGATCTCATCAGGTAAGTCATTCCAGCATTTCGGAGCTCTGAAAAGCCCTTTGGACTTTGTGATTAAAGGCTTTCACACACTAGATCCTTTTTCTTTTTTTTCTTTTCTATTTTTTATGTGTGAATAATTCACGCTAGAAAATATTTTTCAAACTGCTGATTGGACATGAGTATTTTCACACAGAATGTGAATATCTGACTGTGAAAAGGCAACCCACTGCACACTGCAAACAAACACATCAACCATCGCAATGGTTGTGCAGAGCGGACGTCATGTTCAACAACATAAACAACAATGGCTGGCAAGCTTATTATCTGTGTCTCTCAGCACCAAGCATCGATTGACAAACGTCACACAGATTATAGAGACAACGATCTTTGACAATATACGGCAGAGTAATAGCGATAAGTTGGGCAATGCAAGTGGTGAGTAATGTTAGCTTAGCTTACTTTACTTTGGATGAGGTAACATCAGCTAATGTATGTAAACATGTGGGAGGCTCTCTTAACTTCTCACCTATCTAATCATATGGCTTACACCAGCTGCTAATGCTGCTAATGCCTGTGACGTGATGTTGTCGTATTTTTACTCAATATTTTGTGTTTGATGGCTGATAAGTTCGGCTGTATTTTAATACTATATTTGCAACGTGTGAGTCCACTTTTTTGCCTTTTCGGAGTGAGCTGTCAGAACGCTTTCCCAAATTCGTAATCCTCTGTTTCTGTCGCAAGTTTTGATCCGAACATGTTGCATACCCGGTGTGTAAAGACCTGAAGGACGTCTTTATACCACATGGTTTACAAGTGGCCAAATTTTTAGCTTTTTTTATCTCATGATGTGGCATAAATTTCATGTATTGTGATAATGTGAGCAGGAAAAAAGCACATGGAATCGAAAATTCCCAGATTGCCTTCAGGTCTCATTTAAGGACATTAATCTGATATGAATCGAATATCTTCCAATGCGTCTTTAATCTAAGCAGACAAATCAGATTTTCCCTGTTATTGCGAATCACATGCCACTGAAAATGTGATGATTCTGCATTTTAATTATGTAAACCCACATGAAAAGGACTCTCCATGCCCTCTGCTGAAAGCAGAAACAAAAAGAGTGAAAGTTCAATGGAGGATGAAGACTTAAAAGTCAGGTAAGAGTTGCCCATCTTTAAAATGCAGTCTGGATCTTAGAACTTAAGAAGAGAGACATCAGGGCAACATAAAACAAGGTCAGACACAATTTGGGGTTAGGCCTCCCAGAGCCTTGCAGGTGATGAAAAGATTTTGTCATCAACTGAAAAACTAATGGTAAGTCAGTGCAGTGATGCCAGGATCCATGAAATATGGTCTTGTGTCTTTGTGAGTTTAAGTTTTGAATCTGCTGTAACGAGATAAAGATTTTTTGCAGATACCACAGAGGCATGAAGGCTGACCTGCAGATGCCGAAAGTGTTTCAGAATTATTTATAACAGTCAAAGAAGAAATCCTGCAGCAGTAGGAGCAGAAGTAGCAGCAGTTGTAAAACGAGGTAACCCAGGTCTTGACAAGTCCTATATAAACAGTTTTCTATTTTACATTTACTAATTAATAGTAGTACTAGAAATATTAACCCTATATATTACCTGCATGATCTCCACTATAGCCACCAGATCAGCCACAGAGATTTTGTCGCCAGCGATGAACGGTTTGTTCTGAAGAAATTTCTCCTCCAGCAGGTTCAGTGACTCATTCAAATTCTCCACAGCAGCATCCATCTTCTCCTTTGGGGCCTCAGAGCGCATGAACATAGGATAAAAAACCTGCGCAGGTTGAAACGCACAGATCAATCAGATTGTGGTACTATAAGCAGCAACTGTGAGACTTTGAACTAATGTACATGGTCCCAGAGGATGTGGCCCACTGACTGTGGTGATCCTCTAACTTTTCATATAGCACCACCAGCAAAATAACAGTGCTTACATTGAGATGTTGAACATGGTGAACAACATAGCAGTGTCTGCATAAAATGTACAACATGCTTAAACTAGTCATCCTAGTACTGCAAAAAGGAACAAAACAAACAAATGATCTTATGTCTGAATTGCTGAGACATCTGTAGTAATGTAGGTCAGATGATGACACAGCAACGACAGTCTGATCTGGTACTTGTACCTTGAGCAGGCAGACCTTTATCCCGTGAGCTCTGGTGTTTGTGTGCTGCCAGGCCAGGTATTCATTAACTTGAGCTTGCTGCTGCAGGTCAGCTGGATACCAGTGATTTGCTACTGAAGACGTGTATTTCTGTGCCATGTACTTCAAGATTGCAACACTGCAACACAGACACCATGAAGAACGTAAGAGGAGCAAACGAACATTTGAACCTTGGCAAACATAACAGAATCTACTGGTTGCAACTCATTCTTGTTCTGCAAAATACTCTCAGTCAACCAGGATACAGGATTACATGTTTACTAAAATGATAAAGTTGGATAGAACATGTAATGTGAACTTGAATTGGTGCGAAAATGCAAACTATTTAAGTTATTATTTATTATTTAATTCAGCCTATCTGGTGTCCCAAACACAATTTTAACTGTCCAGTATCCCCAGCTACCTGCTTTATTATATTTTTAAACCTTTTTATTATTTTGCAGAAACTGCTTAACAACTTGAAAATAACTCTTGTGACATGCAAATGTTTAGAACAACAATCAGATACATTTAAAAAATATATCAACTTCACAGAACTTAGCAGTGTCTTAACAGTGACCAAATAAAACAAAAAGTAGGGTTTAGAAAGTTGCAAAACACTTCACTCTTGTAATTTACTTGTGTGTCAAGTAGTATGACACAATTTTATCCAATCAACCTCAAAAATCTCAAGGACATCACACAACAGCTGAAACAGGCTTTTTCAAAAGTGTGTCTGATTGCGCAGCCTCAGATCTCTTACAGATTGTCAACACTTCTCTCAGGTGTCTTCCCACAGGCCCTGAAAACTGCTGTCATCAAGACACTCCCAAAACAGAGCAATTTAGACACTGCCACTCTGCAGCACTGAGACTGCTTTTGTTAAAGTCTTAAATGACATCAGCTTAGTGCTGCACTTGACATGGTAGACCAAAACATATTGCAAGGCAGACTGGTAAAACTTAGGGGACCTTCTGGTGCAGTTCTAAACTGGTTTGAAACCTACCCTAAGAGCCAAAACTACTTTTTGTCCATAGCTCATTACTCGAGCTGACAAAAATGGCATGCTGAGTTCCACAAGGCTCTACTCTGGAGCCTCTTCTGTTTACATTTACATGCTTGCTTAGATTATGGAAAACAATAATGATGACACTCAAATTTATATAACCATATCACCAGAGGACTACAGTCCAATATATATGGAGGACCACAAAGGTCACGGAAATTGCATTAAAGCATTTCTTTTATCAAAATCTAATTGTACAATTAAAAACAGGAATTAATAAACTAGTTTATAAATCCTTAATAATAATAATAATAATTTTATAAGCACTATCATTATTATAGGTGCTTTAAGTGTTGTAAATATTATTATGAGTAGTATTAGTCTTAATTAAATATTTATTATACCAGTGCTGTCAGATCACAGCCCACCTTGAGTCTCGGATCTGCATATTTTAATTATAGAGTGTGGTCTAGACCTATTCTATAAATAAAGCATTTTAAGACAACTTTGTCACTATATAAACAAAACTGACTTGACTTTAACAGATTTAACATTTTCTAGTTTCCAAGCCGCTTATTCTTATCCTGTTAGCTAATCGATTTGCAAAGTTATAAGCCTCTCCATTTAGACTTTCAATGACACGTTGGGCCTTGAGCTGGTAAAACAATGCAAATTAGCCATGGGGCGTAACAAGCTCTCTGATTGGTTATCACCTGGTAATGACCAATCAGATAGTCAGTGCATTTAACAAATCAACAACTGAATGTGCCAGAAATTTCTTTAGTTAAAGATAAAATTGAGGTAATCGTTTTTGGAGCCAAGGAAGAATGATTCAAAGTTAGCGCTCGGCTTAAATCAATAATGTTAAACACCACAAACCAATCTAGAAGTCTTGGAGTAATGATGGACTCAGAGCTGAAATGCAACAGAATTACAAAGTCAGACCACTATCACCCTAAGAATATAACAAGAATTAGAGGACACATGTCTCCGCAGGGCTTGGAAAAACTTCTTACTGCTTTTATCTTCAGTAGACTTGACTACTGTAAGAGTCTTTACAGGTTTCCCTAAAAAGTCCATCAGACAGCTGCAGCTGATCCAGAATCTAGTGTCTAAAATATGAATGGATGGACTGACTCCAATTGGATCGTTCAGCAGCCCCATTATTTGTAGATCTGGGTCACTCTAAACACAAGTCATCATTGTACCTTTCAGTCAGAATGAAGTTTCCATCCTTCATGACAGGAACCTTTCTTATTACACTGATTTTTCCAAAGTCCTCACCCAGGTGCTGTACTAAGAAAATCACACACAAATGAGAATCATAGATATGTTTGGAAAACAGAAAAAACTGTCATTGTATGTGTTTCCACATAAAAAGAAAAATTAATACAAGTATAAAAAGCACATTACTTAGTGACAAGGGTTGTTATGGCAATAAGACAAAAAGAAACGTCTTTAATGTGACTGGGGAAACATTAAACAAAATACTGTGTTTTTCCTAATTCCTTCCTTTTACTTTTTTGTGCTTTGAACAACGTCTCTTCTTTTTAATTTGTTGTTTAATTTGTTATACACCCTTGACCTCCTCAGGGACACAGGAATGTTTTGTCTGGATTGTTTGACTTCTGACTTGCAAAATCCTGGCCAAAGATTGTTTGGAAAGTCTTTTATCTAACAGTTTATGTAACTCTACTTCTCACCTTGCTGGCCGAGACTACAAGCTGTCTGAGTAAAATGTGAACCATTACTGATAGCCCAGAGCGGGATTTTTGTGTGTGTGTGTGTGTGTTTTCATGTTTACAGAGGAAGTTCAAAGCCTGCAGGACATTCAACTCACACCTCCTGCTAAATGTATTTCAGCTCAAAACTTTCTCAAAGAGAAAAAAAATGTCTCAAAGTATATTAATGCAAACGTCTTCTATATTCAACTCAAAGTTTATAGGTTATTCAGTTCTACAAATATCTGGTAACTTTCTCTGGACTACGTATTTTCAAAACTGAAAACAAATGAAGGCAGACTGTGAAACCTGAGCCAAAAATTGTGCAAATCAGCTAATCAGAAAGCCATCTCCCCTCTCCATATGTCTGTCTGTTGTTATTACCTTTGAAGAGATTAACTTCCTTAAACTCAAAGGGAATCCCGGCCACTTTGGCAAACATGTAGACGGAGCGGCAGGGCTGAGAGTGCAGGTCCAGATAGAGCTCCATCATGTCTGATTGTGAAGGCTGCAGGTGCTTCGTTTCCACCAGATTCCCTCACTGTTTTCAGTCCCTGTTTTCAGTTCAGAACTCCACCTCCCCTTGCTGTGAGGCTCAGCAATTTATAAATGGTGACAAAGGTTAAGAGTAAACAGTCAGCAGCTGTTGAGCAGTCTGATCTTCGGCCTTGGCTTAACCAAACAATGAGTGAGCACTCCCAGAAATTACATTTTTATCCTTAAATGACACTTGGAAAGAGTCTGGCACAGTGGCCCCAGAAACCACACACATGCACACACACACAAATAAATATGAGAGGCAGTAGCATCATCATAAAATCAAATCGCACACAAAACAAAAACTGCAGCCAATAAACCACATTATTGAAATGACAAATAGGCTGCTGCAGTCTGGAATTGTTACTTTGCTCGTCTTTAATGATTACAGCAGGAAATGATGATGATGTTGCTGACACACACTCGTTTTTATTATAGACCAACAGTTTAATCAGTTCTCTGTCAAAGGAAAGCAGGGACAGAGTCCAGCATCTGTGTTATCACTGATGCCCAGATACCTGGTTTTATCTCGCTGGCAGTTGAAAGTCTTTCAACAGTACATCTTGTTATGGATTGGATATGGTGATGTAGGCCTGTCATTGAGGAATAGTTTTCGGAATATGTGTGGAGCACCTCAATAAGTGACAGAAAGGCCTGTTTGCTGTGACCTTTCTCTTCAGCTGCTTTGCAAACACATCATATGCTGCATCTTACACAGAGCAAAAGTGAAAAGTGAGCAGTATTAAGGTCTTGTGAAGAAGTTTGACCGAGGCATGCAAGCAGCAGTGGCTCTCATAAACCTGTACGTGTACACCTTAATGAGTGTACTCTTCCTCCTGCTCCCCAAAAAGTCTTTCCGTCACAAACTTAAAGTTGGGGTAGGCAGTTTATCTTTGGGGTCAAGGCGCTAAAGTTCCATAATAACCTTTCAGCATTATGTACTTCAGGTGGTTTGAACACCAGACTTTCGCACCTCTACATGGCTCTGTATGCTCTGTATACATGCTTGGCTATGTATTCACACCAGGTATTTTCAGGCAATCACAGTAATTTCAGGGAGCACGTGTTCCTATTGGCTGCTCTATGCTGGGCTTTTTAGTGACAGGTGATGTCACCAACTGATTGGCTGTTGAAACAAGTAATGTACCTCACACTCTAACACTGGCCTCTGACGACAGACATGTCTGGAGGCAACACTGTCGGACGGCTTTAGTTGAACTGAGAGGAACCACTGCAGCCCCACTGCAGCTTTCCCTTGTATAGTGAATGTTGTTGAGAATCTTTGGTGCAAACTGGATTTAAGAGCCATAGCGACAACAAACAAAATAAAAGACGAGCCAGAGTAAAAATCAGGGAGGGGAGGGTGCAGCAGAGTTGCTTCCCAAGGAGTCACATGCTACAGCTAGCTTGATTTCAAAATGTTGCCTACCTCAGTTTAAATAAACTGTTTGGCTATGATTTTTATCTTTACCTGCATTAAAAGCAGCTAGCTAGCGGAAAGTTCTGTTCCTTTGTGTAATGTGCAAGGAGGAGGGGATACTCGCATTCTGGCATTTGAGAAATGTACTGCCACTCGAAGTTACTGATCTATCATCATCACCATTTTGTAACAAGGTAGCAAGAAAAAGATTTGGTTTTTTTTATATTAAACTTTGTTTTTGTCATGACCAAAACTGAAAATTTGCAAGTTTGAAATCTGCAGCAGCTGGTGAGATGCTACCAGCACCAGCTTAACTGTTATCCATATCTTAGAGCAACAGTATCCCTGGCTGAAGCTCATACATAAAATGTTTACAGTTTTCATTTTTGCAAACCTTGGATACCTAAAATTGTGAGGAACGTGACAGCACATTAGTTCAATTGGTTTCTTCTACACAAGTCTGACTTACATTTCACACAAGTCATTTCCTTTGCGGTGTACATAGCTAAAGTGATGGGCAGATTTCTCTGTTTTTTTACTTCTTATACACTATTCAGTAAGTGGATTTAAAAAAAGAGATTTGTTTAATTGGTTTGAGCCCTTAAGGTAGCCTGGTTACACCCTCCTTCTGCTCAGCACAGATTTCGCTGGGAGTCTACTGATGTTTGAGCCACAACCTTTGGGGAGCGAGACGGTGACTGCTAGCACTTAGCTCAGGCCTGTAGCGACATCAAGTCGGCAATAATGTGATTTTATTTCAAGTGAAAAACGTCTAATTGTTTCTTCCCATAATGCATGGCAGGTCAGAATCTCAATCACAACACAATATAACAGGATTTATGTGATTATTGAAAAGATCTGTGACATTAACATTCTCACTTGTCTGCATGTTTAGCCGAATAGCAGGGCTCACGCCATGCATAATACAGTCATTGTCAAGCCGATTGGTTTAAGGCTGCCCCAATAGTTTTGCACCTTGATACCACGCCTATTAGAATCCCCAGTGGAGTGCGACCATATAACAAAGTTATTTTATTCTCAAAGTGAATTATGGGTCTGGTTTACCACGCTACCTTTAAAAGGGACTAAAACAATTTTGTGGCAAGTGAGGACAACAAACCTGTCACTGAAGTACTTACAGCTTCAGAAATGCACCACATGTCAGTGTTGTCTCTGTCCCGCTCTGAGGACGGATCAACACGAGTAGTCGGTTAGTAGCTTTTAGTTGAAAAGTGGTAGGCCTGCCCTTATGATGCGACACCAAATACACCAGCCATGACATTACATTTGTGTTTACAAGTGAAGGTATTAAAAATGTTGCATAATATTGTCTGAGGGGCTATTTTGAATAATGAAAAATTTAATTCTTAATACATGGCTCATACTTTTAATAAAATGTTTGAATGGGGTATTTTACCTGAAACATAATCTACAATAAAAGAAACAGGAAAAGAGCAGGACAAGGAAAAAATAATAAAAAGTTTTTAAAATTATACTTCAGTTTTGTTCAGAATTAATTACATTAGAATACAGTTTTTGGGGGGAAAGAATTAATGACTTCATTTGGGCAGTTATGGAGACATAATTCTTTACAGATAAACAGATTTCGAAACAATGTGGACCCACAGTTGCACAGCAAAACAGTTTAACATCTGAAAGCTGGGTAATGACTACTTAGATTAACTATTTGTAAACAAAGAAACCAATTTTTGACCACAAACAGTCACATTATCGTTGTTTGTACACAGAAAAATCTTTAGCGGTAAGCCTGCTGAAATCTTGCTTTGAATTTTTCCAGCTTGCCCTCACTGTCCATCTTCTTTACAATGCTTTTTGCATTGTTGATCACCTCATGAGCTTCGTCAAACAAATTTTCGCCGACTGCCTTCTTCACTCGATCTCTCCAGGCAGTGAGCTTCGACCGGCCTTCAAACACATCAGTGCCAGCTCCAACAGGCTGCAGAACACAAAGCAAATACCAAATTACATAACAATCATGTATGCGGGTTTTTTTTTGGTTCTATCTTAAGTGACAAAAATAGTTGAAAGCAGCAGAGATAGCTGAATTTTTAATAACAATAATTTTATTTACACATCAGAAGAATACAAAAACAACAGATAAAAATGAGAACAATCAAAACATTTATTAAAAACTATTTTAAAAAAGGTAATACTTTAAGACTATCTCAACAAATAATGCAGGGATGAGCAAAAAACATGTTGAAACACATTCATGGTCCTGAGATGATTTTTTTTCTTCTTTTCCTCTTAATTTGATTCTACTCTCCGATTTTTCATCTTGCATCATCAGATTCACATTAGAAGTTTTAAGCAAAATGTCTGAACAGTTATTTTGGAAATTTTAGGATTCAAATTCGATATGGCATTCATGTTCCCTTCAGAATAATTTTTTGTAACTTGGATCTAGTTTTAAGACAATGCGAAAAGAGACATCAGGGGAGCAGAGATAAACTAAAAGGTCAGACATAGTTTGGGGGTGGGGGCTGCAGGCCTTTGAAGTGATCTTTTTGTCATCAATTTTGTCATCAATTTAAAAAGTAGCAATAAGCCTGTACAGTGATGTCTGGTTCCTTGAAATATGGTCTTGTGTCTTACTGAGACTGAGTTTTGAATCTGCTGTAAACAGAAAGATTTTTTGCAAATATCACAGATGCGGAAGCAGAGAGCTGCCATGGTCTCTGCAATCTTCATCCATTCTGTTATCTAGAGATCATGAAATAATAATTTCTTTGTCACGGGATAACAAGGCTCATTTTCCCTTGATAACGGAAAAAAAGTAAGTTTTCAAATAAAAGGTTGTTTCCTCTTTACTACTAATTTTGTATCAGCGATCAGGGGCCTCATGTATAAAACTGTGCATAGAATCCACACTAAATGTTTGCTGACGTACAAATGAGGAAATGTACATACGCCAAAGAATATCCAGATTTATAAAACTTGATGTACGCCTGTTTTTGCGCAACTTCCTTTTATAAAACCCAAATCAACCCGGAAAAGAACGCAGGTGGATCAGCCCCGTATCCCGCCGTCTCCACACCCACATTCAACCATAAACGGTCAATGCAAAGCACCTCATGTGTATTAATACATGGAAATGAGCAGCTGATCACTGGTTTTGTCCAGTGAATCACAAGCACTGTAGCCAGTCTGCCAGCCAGACAGACACGGAAATGATATATTTCTGACACAGTACACAGTGTTTGAGGGTGAGGTGGATGTTAAAAACACGTTGTAAATTCTTTCTCTTCACGTTGTCCTCTTCCAATGTGAGCAGGGAAAGTCGTGCATCCATCAGGATAACGCATGTGTTGCAGCGTAGTATTTATTAATTTACAGCGACCAGACTGACTGATTCACCTGCCGAAATGATCCCAACAATCAGTGATACCCCTCGTGCTGTAGCTAATATATATGAAAAGGGAAGCTCGATATGTGTACACGTTTTATTTTATTTGATAGGTGAACATGTTTTATTTATTTAACTTTTGTTAAGTCGAACTTGGCCTGAATTAAGATGAGGACTCATGATGATGATGTGTGAGAGTTGCCGCTGGCTTTGTTTCCAGGCTTTGATCATTTATACAGTTTATACATGAAGGTGGTAGAGACACAACAGGTGAAGTGGTGAGGAGAAGGCAGCGTGTGTGCACTCAGCAGAGTGCAGTGTGTGCCGTGCAGTTGTGTTCCCTGTAGCGATTTGACTAGCAACACCTACACAAAAATTAAAATCATACTTGCTGATTAATGCACCTCCTGACCTATCTTTACAATATTTTGGCACATTTATGGAGTTTCAGTACTTTGTAGTTTGGCACTGCCAAATTACAGAGTTTGCACGGCAGCCCACACATTTTCACGGCTGGTCCAGAGTTTGCAGCAAGGTCCTCACATTCTCACTTCATGCTGATTTTTATACATCCCGACGTGCGTGAAACATAGCTTACATAGCAACATTTAAGTGCACGCGCAGTGTTTATACTGGCACTGAAAAGTGTCTATGTGGAGATGCTGTGGGGGTCACACAGTGAGACGGGCAAGTCTCATGGAAAACTGCATGGCCTCAATAAAGTCTTTATCTCTATGTTTTCCTTATGATCCTTATGTCCTAGTTGTCTGTTCAGTTATGAATCCCATGCATCCATTTAGTTATCACGAGAAAACACAATGATCATTTCGTGACCTCAAGATAACAGAATGAAAAAAGATAGTTGCAACCACGGCCACTCATGGCTTCCTTACAGTATGATATGGTATTTTGAAAGGGTGTTATGTCACAACATGAAGACTGGATAATAACCAGTGACCAACATTTTAAAAGTATACACTGCAAATGCACTGAAGTCAACTATACTGTGTTGTAGCAGCACACTTACTGCAAAAATTTTGAATAAATACCAAGTGGGTTGAAGGGATGGACGGATTATGTACATTATATGCATGTGTACATCATACATTATTTACAGCATGCATGATTACTGACAATCCTTAGAGCAAACAGGATATACAGTATATTGACCGTGACAGTGCAAGAGTGTATGTACATGTTTGTTGACACTGACTGATTTAACTGTACATGATGTGGGAAGAAGCTGTGTTAGCATACAGTGTTCTGTAGCACCTACCAGAGGGGAGAAGTTATAATGAGTTGTGTCCAGGGTGTGATGGTCCTCATGTGGTGCTTCCTGCCACTGAAGATGCTTAAAACTTGAACAAAGGGCTTTCATCGCCCATCAGCCCTCAGTTCCTGCTAGCCATTATCTGCTCTTCACCTCATCTCCACTTCACCTCCATTCACTGGAGCCCTGCAATAAATCTTAACTTCACCTCCGTGTCTGTGTCCTGCAGTTGGGTCACCTTGCAACATCACAACAACAACACAGGACTTACAGTAACAGCAAAAAATAAACATAAACGAAGATGGAAGACAAGGTCCTTCCCTAGTCCTTTTGTAAGAGCCCAGAAGTAGGCTGCACTTCTGTGCCTCCACTGTATGCATATGCAAATTCATACACATACACATATGTAAATACAGTATGTATGTACTGTATAAATATCCATAACTTTTCACAAAAACTGTGTAATCATTTCTCCTCCTCTTGAGACAAATTTCAACATTACCTTGGCCCCATGTTTTCTGGCACCGTGTTGTCTGGCTGTTATTTGATCTGAATAAATAATATCCAACCACAAAAGTAGCCAGCATCTTTGAAATAACAAAGAGCTCTTCCAGCAAATAGCTTGGATATTTTTTTGCTGCTATCATAACTGCAAGATGCATTAAACCATGATAAATTCAGTAGACAATGAATTTAGTTGTTTCAGTTGGAGAATGAGTCGTTAGACCTTTTTTGGGATGAATTTCTACACCGAAACAACTGAGCAGAAGCTATAACTGTAATGAGTCAAGCTTTTCCTAAAAATACACTCTGTTTCATCCATCTGTATGTCCATCCCTTTATTTGAACACTACAGTATCTTGTGCGGGGCAGTTGGAGGCAGAACCGTCTCCAGCCCACACTACAGTCTCCAGCCTTTCACAGTTTTATCACTTATCTAAATACAGTTGTTCAAACTCACACCTGCAGGCAGTTCAGACAGTACTTACTACTTGATCACCATTCTGCCCACATAGTATTGATCACTTTTACAATATATGATCAAATGTACCCTATACAATGCACATTTCAAATCTCTTACATATTCTATATTATACAGTAGCCTAACTTGCACAAACAAAGGACTGAGTTGCTCTTGCAGCACCTTGGACATATAAGTGACATTTCAGCAGCGTTGGGGAGAAACTAGTTACATGTAACAGAATTACATAATTTAATTGCGAAATAAATTAACCGTAATCAGTTACAGTTACTAAGAATAAATGTATAATTAAAAAAGTTACTAATGAAAAT
>MDSQ01000126.1_pt1 | contig 14394 bp, 10 predicted proteins | sample 1008251 | NCBI WGS metagenome assembly MDSQ01 (sample SAMN05526597, study PRJNA338239) | gut metagenome | isolation source: Hindgut content | host: Naso unicornis | place: Saudi Arabia: Red Sea | collected 2016-05
TTTGAGTAAATGCTGAATCCACTGAGTTGTGAAAACTTTTTTTTTCTTCTTCTACATGTCCTGAAAACTGTGTTTTCCATTTTTCGGTGTAGTGTGTATGGCTGCTCAGTAGTGTTTCTAGTTTGATCACTTTGACTTTAACCCTGACATAGCCCAAAGACGAGATGAAGCTCAATGACGATGTGATCAACTATGTACAGTCTTTTCTAATTTTTCTACCCTTTACAGTGTACACTGTACACTGTAGACTTATAGAATAGCGGGAGAAGAACATAGCATAACATGGGTTCCATATAAAATGTAAGGTGATGCCAATTATACAGTAGTAGTAATGATAATAGTAATAATTAAAGTGTTAACTGCTAACGTAGCAATAAAACTAATAGCAGTACAAGTAATTTCTAAATATAGCAGCAGGTGTTGAGTAGAGTTATAGGAGCAGCAGGAGACTTGTCATCACAGGTCAGACTCTACAGCTCCAGAGGCAGGAGTACCTGTAGAAAGAGACAGAAGAGGAGAAAGAGACGGAAGAGCACACAACAGCGCGAAAGGGAAAAATATTGAGTTAGTAACATGTATTTATGGAATATGAATCCATACTGATGGAGAGAGAGAGAGAGAGAAAGAGAGAAGCTCAGTGCATCATGGGAGATCTCCCCGCAGTCTAGGCCTATAGCAGCGTAACTAAGGGCTGGCTCAAGCCTGAACCAACCCTAACAATAAGCTTTATCAAAAAGGAAAGTTACAGAAGGTAGAGAGGGTGTCTGCCTCCCGGACCGAAAATGGGAGAAGGTTCCACAGTAGAGGAGCCTAATAACTGAAGGCTCTGCCTCCCATTCGACTCTTGGAAACTCAGGGAACCACCGGTGAACCGGCATTCCGGTAGCGCAGTATCCTAGTGGGATTGTAGGGGACTATGAGATCTTTGAAATATGATGGTGCCTGACCATTAAGGGCTTTGTAAGTGAGGAGGAGGATTTTGAATTCTATTCTGGATTTGACTGGGAGCCAATGTAGAGAGGCTAGCACAGGAGAAATATGATCTCTTTTCCTAGTTCCGGTCAGTAATCGTGCTGCAGCATTTTGGATCAGCTGCAGAGTCTTTAGAGACTTGTTGGGGCAGCCTGATAATAATGAATTACAGTAGTCCAGCCTAGAAGCAACAAATGCATGGACTAGTTTTTCAGCATCCTTCTAAGACAGAAAATGTCTAATTTTGGCGATATTACGCAGGTGAAAGAAGGCAGTCCGAGAAGTTTGTTTTATGTGTGAGTTAAAGGACATATCCTGATCAAAGATGACTCCCAGATTCTTTACAGTGGAGCTGGGAGCCAGGGCAATGCCGCCTAATGGAACTACATCATTAGAAAATTTATTTCTGACGTGTTCAGGACCAGTTTTATCTCAGTTCAGTAGTAAAAAATTGCTTGTCATCCAAGTTTTAATTTCCCTAAGACATGTCTGGAGTTTGGCTAGCTGATATTTTAATTTATGGAATGTTTCCTGATAATATTGCCCAAGGGAAGCATATACAAAATGAAGAGAACTGGACAAAGCACTGACCCTTGTGGAACTCCATGTCTAACTTTTGTGTACATGGAGGAATTGCTGTTAACATGTACAAACTGAAGCCTATCAGATAGATAGGACTTAAACCAGTTTAGTGCAGTTCCTTTAAGGCCAATAAATTGCTCCAGTCTCTGTAAAAGGATGTGATGGTCAATTGTATCAAAAGCAGCACTGAGATCTAACAAGACAAGTACAGAAATAAGTCTGTTGTCTGATGCGGTTAGGAGGTCATTCGTAACTTTTACAGGTGCTGTCTCTGTGTTATGATACAACCTAAATCCTGACTGAAAATCCTCAAATAAACTATTATTTAGTATTTATTATTTAGTCTTAACTTTCTGCATCATCTGCTGGTTTGGGAATGCTTCTGAGGCACAGAAGAAGTCTGTTAGGAGGACAGTAACAACAGCCAGCAAACTGTTAGGAACCACCCTTCCCAGCCTTGAAAGCATATACAGGGACCGGGTAACAAACAAGGCAAATGCCATTGTGGCTGATGAGAGGCACCCACTTACCTCCAGTTTTAAACTGTTGCCATCAGCACGGCGTTATTGCCCCCCCTTGTTCACTAAAAACAGGTTGAATATGTCCTTTATACCCCAAGCCATTAAACTCTTAAATATGGTTAGGAAATAGCACCCCCAGCTGGTCTGGGCAATACCATGTACAAGTGGATGCACTGTGTCTGTGTTACTGTTTTGTGTCCCTGCTTTTGTGTTATGTTGTAGTGTAAATTGCCATGTGTGTCTTTTGCTGCAAACTAATTTCCCCATGGGGACAATACACATATATCTATATCTATCTATCTACTGTCCTGTAGAAAGTCGCACAACTGTTTTGCAACTGCTTTCTCTAGAATTTTGGAAAGAAAAGGGGAGGTTAGATATAGGTCTGTAATTGGCTAATATGTCTGGATCCAGAGTGGGCTTTTTCCATTTCTTGGTGAAGTGTGTAATAACTGCTCAGTAATGTTTCTAGTTTGACCGCCTAGTGCAAAATCTAAAGACAAAGTTCAGTTTTGAGCACAGGTAAAACTATTTTGAGGAGATGGTTTGATTTTGTAAAAAGAATCAGAGGTTTTGGTGAATGTAGTTTGAGAAAAGACTTTTGTGTTTCAGTTCTGAGAAAAGGACAGGAGAATTCCAAAACTGTGTTTTAACAATTGTGAAAAACTGTCAAATGATACACAGACACACAGATGATGGGTGTTATTGCATGTCAGTACAGAAATACTGGATCAGATCATCTTATAAAAGAGGGTAAGGAGCTGATGGCTGTTATTGTATGCCCATAAAGAGATGTTGGGCCGTGACACTTTTTAGAAGGGTGCACAGAGATGATGAGTGTTATTGCATGCTCATACAGAGATGGGCATGCATTATATTATAATATATATATTACCTTATATGATAATCACTCAGGTAAATTGCCACCTGCACAATTTAGGCACGGGCGGATCGCTCCTTAATCAAAGAAATGTGATTTTAAAAATTCTATCCTGATTTTAAATTAACAAAAATGATCAATGATCGAGATGAATTCAAATTACATTGTAAAAAATAGAAATGATGCCGCTGATGATCAATAATCAAAACATGGCCAACCATGTGGCGGCTGTGGCTCAGGAGGTAGAGCATCTGTCGATCCCCAGCCCCTGCAGTCTACATGCCGAAGTATCCTTGGGGCAAACTACTGAACCCCCAGTTGCTCCCGGTGGCGTAGCCATCGGTGTATGAATGTGTGTGAATGAATATGCTGATGAGCAGGCGGCACCTTGTACGGTAGCCTCGGCCACCAGTGTGTGAATGTGTGTGTGAAAGGGGTGAATGTTGACTAGAGTTGTAAAGCGCTTTGAGTGGTCATACAGACTAGAAAGGCGCTATATAAATCAGTCCATTTACCATTTACCATTCAAACAACAAACAAAACACAATATTCCTCAAAAACCCATTCCCCATAAACATAAAGTCCAGTGTCTCACAAGTCTCTGTCACAGCCATTTGCACATTACAAAGTTCCAGCAATCCTTATATGAACAAAACAACAACAACAACAACAACAAAAACGTCTCAGGCAAGACCAGGAGTCTTGTGGTGAGTCGCCCAAAGTCCAAATAAAAAAAAACTGGTAATCTCACCAGCAGCCCCATTGGCAAACAAAGGATATGATTTTTATGGCGAGTGAACCATGAACCGATCTCAGGTACGTGATTGTGCAAAATAAATAAATGATCTAATTCACTTAATGATGGTCCTTACCTATCCGTGTCAAAATAAAAAAGAACAGTTTCAAACATTACACTCTATTTTTTGATAGATAAAAAAATCTCTCAATTCCTGTCCCAGAATATACTTATACGGCGTACACCTCTGTGATCATTATCTCCATAGACGATTTTAAAAACTGTTATGGTCCAACATTGCTGTATGGACATGTATTAACACGTAACATCCCATATGACTCACCATCTCTGTATGGCCATACAATAACAGCCAACATCTCTGTATCCCATTTTATAAAGTTTTATGGTTCAACATCTCAGTACGGACATGCAAGAACAGCCAACATCTCCGTATGATTCAGCAACTCCCTACGGTTCCAGAATAACGGTATAGAATCCTTTAAGACTAACATGGACACAATGCGTCTTACCTCTATCGTAATCGTAAAAATAATGTGTTGTTTTGAGAAGTACAGGCCAGACTAGCAAAATTAATACATGTATATATAAATTTATTAAATTCAACAACACTCATGAACAACAGCAGATATGAACATTTTTCATGTGAACTTTTTTCACAGTTTTTATTTTGAACAAAATTACACCTTAGTGTAAACTGAGTAAAGCATAAGCCCTGACACTATCAGGAGTATGATACAGATAACGATAGCTGCCATGATCAGCCAGTCATAGCTGGTCCACGGGTTAGGGCAGCACTGAAAAAGATAGAAAGAAGAATTCTGTCAGTGCGGTTGTTTTAGATGTAACATAGGTATGCAATTTGTTGATAAATGTACTGCACTTACCCTGGTGGTTACGACAACGACTTGCACTCCCTCATTTGCGCTGCCTTCACCTTGAGGTTGGGACGGCGAATATGGAGGAGGAGGTTCATCATACAGAGGCTTGAGAAGAAAAGAGTATTAAATATCAAAGCAAATTTGATTAATCTAAATCTTTAATCAATTTGACCAACAACATAGCCAAATTTGTCTTTCTTACCACAACAGGAAAGGCTGGTGTCGGTGGCACCCTGACCAAGACCTTTTCCACCCTATGAGGCATTTCTGTTGCCCAAAGAAATGAAAGAAATATATATTAATTACCCCACTGTTTTATTAAAGACCAACTTCTCAGTATAGGTATATACAGTATATCGGTGCACCTGTTCAATTGCTTGTTAACACAAATAGCTAATCAGTCAATCACATGGCAGCAACTCAATGCATTTAGGCATCTAGACGTGGTGATGACTTGCTGATGAAAGGGGATTTAAGTGGCTTTGAACATGGCATGGTTGTTGGTGCCAGACGGGCTGGTCTGAGTATTTCAGAAACTGCTGATCTATTGGGATTTTCACGCACAACCATCTCTGGGGTTCACAGGGAATGGTCCAAGAAAGAGAAAATATCCAGTGAGCGGTAGTTGTGTGGACAAAAACGCCATTTTGATGTCAGAGGTCAGAGGAGATGAGCCGACTGGTTTGAGATGATGGAAAAGGCAGCAGTAACTCAAATAACCACTTGTTACAACCAAGGTATGCAGAACACCACCTCTGAACACACAAACCTTGAAGCAGATGGGTGACAGCAGCAGAAGAGCTCACCAGGTGCCACAGTCCTTTTGCCTCCACAGTCCTCAGATCTTGAAGTGGGCGGGGCCACAGTATCAAACCTGTTGAAGAACTGGTTGAGTTCATCTGCTCTTTCCACATCACCCACTACTGGCTGTCTTTTTGTTGTAGCCGGACACGGTATTGATTCCTCTCCACACCTCACAGATGTTGTTGTGTTGTAAATTCCTCTCTAACTTCTTTATTTATTCCACCTTTGCCATCTTCAATCTCTTCTTCAACTCACGTTGCACCTGTTTGCCTCTGTAAGCTTCTTTGACTTTGGCATACAGCAGATCAAGGGCTTTATTTTCTGTGGTAGGACAACTAACAAACTGTGTAAATCCAGTCAGGTGGGAGGACAGGGAAACACGATTGAAGTCTCCTGATATTCTCCTGACTGAATTATCTTGGTACATCTTATGGTCTCATACCAGCTGCCAATAATTCAATATCTGGACGATACATTTTCTCCTTGACAGTAATATGTGCAGAATTACACCATCTTTGGTTCACAAATAAAGCCAGACCCCCACCTTTTTTCTTGCCACTAGCTTGAGCATCTCTGTCTGACCGTATGAGAGTGAAACCAGGTAGATCCATGCTGGAGTCTGAGATGTTTTGATTCAACCATGTTTCAGTAAAACACAGGAGACTGCACTCACGGTATACTTTCTGAGTCTTCACCAATATCTCCAGTTCATCACTTTTGTTGGGCAGAGAGTTGACATTTCTCATAATGACTGATGGCTTATATGTCCATTTCCAAGCCCTCACCTTTGCACCAGCATAGCAACCATGAAAACACCTCTTCATCTCAGCTGGAATAGGGTGGTATCCTCCAGACTTGCTCCGTTTTTATGAAAAAAAGCACTTCTCTCGAATAAACCCTTCTCCCCAAAGAAGTAGCCATCAGTAGTTGACAAAAGTACAATAAAAATACAGCAAAAATAAAGATTGAGTAAAAAATTTGGAGCTACCACACTTGAGCTGCTACCAGTTGAAGTGCATGTTCGAGAAATGGATGTACAGGTGACAAATTTGCAGCAACTGTGTGATGCTATTGTGTCAATATGGACCAAAATGGAATGTTTCCAACACTTTGTTGAATGTATGGCACAAAGAATTAAGGCAATTAAGGGGTCCAACCCAATACTAGCAGGGCCAGTGAGTATATAAAGGTTAAAACACCCAGCTTCTACATTTAAGAACCTAAATGGTAAAAAACTCCACGAGTTTCAGAAAAAAAGGAAAAACAGTAAAATTTTGTGATTGAAGTCAGAGAAAACTTTACAGACATAAGGACTACTCATCGTAAGCCTGTTTGGTTATCATTTTAAGCCATTTTGGTTGATATTTTTCAGGGTATGATTACTGAGAAAATTCTGAAGAGAACTCACCACGCAGTCCGAATGCCATCCATCAAATGACCTTCTACTTCCTGTGTAAACAGGAAGTACAATTAAAGATCCAAAAATAAATTTTGTTCACCCACACTGCACACTTTTACAACGGAGTATTAGGGCCACACTGGAGAAAAAAAAGGGGACTTCGAGATTTCTTTTCTTTTTTCCTTCATTATCGTCTTTATTATACGTTTTTGTAAACATAACAGCAGTGGTATGGGAGATCATTACATAGGATCAGAGAACAAAGATCAACTAAAAGCGAAGTAGACCATGCCAGGGGTTAAATATAAATTGCAATATAAATAAATAAAAGCTATGCAATAAAATGGTAGCAAAAATAAATTAACATTATAATAGAATCTTAAATTTGGAGCACAAACTTAGGGTTTTCATAGCTTTTCTATTACTTGAGGAAGGCTATGTAAAGTCTTGAGGACTTCGAGATTTAAGTCGTAATATTACGGGGGAAAAGTCGTAATATTACGAGAATAAAGTCATAACTGGGAATAAAATCATAATATAACGAGAATAAATTCATAATATTACGAGATTAAAGCCATAATAGTACGAGAAAAAAAAGTCATAATATTACGAAAATAAAGTCATAATATTACGGAAATAAAGTCGTAATTTAATGAGAAAAAAAGTCATTGCATTTCAAGGTTTTTCGGAATAGACACAGTTTCTTGCTCAATCTTTTCAAAGTCCTGATACTTATGATAATGTGGTGCTGATGTGCCAAAAGATGAAGTATTTCCTTATTAGTGAAACCTACACTAAAGTATAACTTCACAAGATGCTCCACGTTCCTCATTTTAGCGCAGGATTTTGCTCTTCTCTTCTGATATGCACTCGACTTTATGACTTTATTCTCGTAATATTATGACTTTTTTCTCATGATATTGTGACTTTATTTCCGTAATACTACACTGTAAATGCAAATGTTGTCCTTACTTAAACTAAATAGTGCATTTTACTTAAGTTACACAAGTATTATAACTTTACATGCATAAACCGAGTTATCTGTAGGCTACTTTTTTCTTTCAATGATACTTACTTGGTTTTTCTGAGTAAATAGGACTGTGCACATAACACTCCAGACCTATTGGTGGCGGTATTGCACCAACAGGTCCTGCCCTTGTTTGGCAACAGGCAAAAACACCAAGAAGAAGAAAACTCCCGTCTGCATGGCGCGCAAATTCGACTGAAACGATGAAACAAACTTGGCTGTTCAGATGGAAAGAGGCAGACGGTGCCTCAGTATATCATCCCGGTTTCACTACACTCAAGCAAAAGTGGACCCTAACCTAACATCGACGTCGGTAAGTGTTTAGAGTTTATAGTACGCAAAAATCCGACACGACAAGTCCAACTCCGGACAACGTTATGAGCCGTTAGCTGTTAGTGTGTGTGTGTATATTTGTATTTGTGTGTGTTGAAGGAGCAGACGTTAGATAGAAGCCAGTAGCAGCAGCTCAACACAAGAAACCCGAATAAAAGTGCTCTGGCTCGGTCTAAACAGCCCGGAGTGAGACACAGTGTAGCTGCTACTGTACCAGCTACCTCTGTAACACGTCGGCCACGTCGTCTGACCTCACCTCCGGCTGGTTGATCAAGGTACTATCGTTAGCTCCACCATCATAGCTAGCCATTAGCTGTTAGCTGAATTAGCTTGTGCTGCTAGTATTGGTGAAATTAATTTTCATCCTTATGTTGCCACAGACATACATTTACTGATATGTTCTGACTTAATTAATATCAGTTAACAGTTAAGATAATCCAACAGCGAAAGATATGCTTGTCATTGTAATTTGTCTGTAATTGTTGAAACATGCTGTATTTTATTTTAGTTCAAACTGGGATTAGGAAACTTGGCTGATGTGAAAAAACGGATGGACCAGACAATCATGGAAGACCAGCCTCCAGTGAGAAAGATGATGGAAAGCGGGCCTTAAATCAATTTACTATACTTTTGTGTTTCCTAACTCCAAAATGGTTACAGATATGAAGGTACTTCCAAATTTGTGGCACATACTTTTGTTTTCTCTTTTTCCAGGCATGTGGTAGGGAGTGGTTAGGAGGAGGGTAAAGATCATGGTCAGGTGTTGAAGAAAAATAGGTAATAATTGAGGCTATACAACAAGCAGTTCTGACCAAGCAATCTGATTGGTCAACTAGACATTTAGAATATGCTCAAAGACAGCTGTTACTAAGGAGGATCTACTTGCTGTTGGACATAAAAAGTAGCAGAAAGAGATGCCAACGGACCTCGGCGCAAGCACGTTGGTCCTGACTGCATCACTGCCGTGCCAAAGACAGTGATCTCTGTGAATAAAGGCAACGTAGCTGCAAATGCATCTCAAGGTGCAAGCGTGTGGCATAGCGCACAGGCCGCCATCACATCCAAGCCAGATTAATGTGTTTGTCTTTTCCTGGAGGCTTTTCATCAAGTGTCAAAGTGACTGATCCCGGCTTAATGTGCAGTCTCTTGCTGCCATCTAGTGGCGCTGGCATGAAAAAACATTTCAGCTTCCTCCTTTCACAAATGACTGTTCTGAAGACATCAGCAAGATATGACTGCCAGTGTTAGGCATAGGCAGAGTATTATTATTGCACTTCAATATTTAAACAGTGTTGAATGACAATAGCCACAGTCATAATCGTGATCACTATAATAATAAAAAAAACACAATCCAAACTATATGTTTTTAAGGCCAGTTTTTATTTTTTAAATTCTCTTTCCACTGTCCTCATTCCCGCCCCTCCTTTTCCTCCTCATCCATGCCATCAGCATCCATTCGTTTTAAAGACAAAGATAATAATAATTGTGTGACCATGTGAGCTGACAACAATGTCCTGTTTGGCTTCATCACCCTCATCCATAGCATCAAGCACTCCCTTCAGCAGCTCCAACCTCCACCTCTCCTTCACAGGGAGTCTGAAGACCTCCATGCTGGGGCCCGGACCCCCTACATTGGTCTTCTCCTGGCCAGAAGGCCAGCAATGGTCCTGGCCAAGGGCTTGCTATTCTGTGTTTAAAAACAAAGGATAACAGAAGTTTGTTTGACTTTTGTTGTAAGGAATATTATTAGAAATATGCCTATTCCTCATAAAGCCAGTCTGCGTCTCATCTATAATATTATCCAAAACGTTTTGGATGCGCTTAGCACACTTCGGTGTGATTTGTTGTTGTCTGATCAACCAGCATGACTCGACATAGTATGACTGGAAATGCAAAAAAAAATGTTGAGTGATTTAATGTAGCTATATTTGTTATCAGGGTCATCTGTCAGGCCATATAGTTTCTGTTATGTCTACATTATCTCATAAAGCTCATTGAGACATGGTATGCAGACATCTCAACCTGTGTCTCTTCTGTGTGTTTCAGATATAAGAGAAAAAGACGAAGGGATGAAACCCCCCGCAGAAGTCCAGACAATGGATGTCAGTCCACACCCACTTCCCTCTCTCCAAATGATTGTGGAATGGAGCCTGGTGCTGATCTTTGTACTGGTAAGAACCCTTAACACTAACCCGACCAAGACAGTCCGTGAAGCCATTTGGATTTTTTTAAAGGAAAGTACCTCTGTTTAAATCAAAACTACAAGCCTCTCAGCCCTTGACTTTTCCTAAGTATGTGTTTTTTATGTTTTTCTGAATGTTAACATCTTAATTATTGTAGAGTAGGACAGTCACGAATAGGATTAATCAGGTTGTCATGTTTATATATTTGTTGTGAATAAGTATTTGGCCATGATTATGTTTGGCACAGTCTGAATGATCGCCCAGATTGTAACCGTTTGCTAAATATGAAAACAGGATGGTGAAATTTCTATTTGTCTAATTTCTTTTTCAGAAGCTACGGTCCCGAAGGCTGTCCATGATGACCTCAAACAGAAGTACAGCCAACTTCATACCGAGTGTGACAACCTGCGTGTGGACATCAACAAACTGAAAGCCGAGAATGAACAATTAAAAGCAACGGTCAGGAGTACACAGTTCTCCTTTGCTTCTCTCAAGTGTAAAGCAGCACAGGCGCTGTTTTTCACAGGTCTGACCAGTGCCCACTTTAATTGGGTCCTCCAGACAGTTAACGACAGTGTAGAGGTTGTGCGTGGCTCTCTGACCCTGGAGGACCATCTATTGGCCATCCTCATGAAACTCCGATTAGGGCTCACCAATAAGGATATTGCATTCAGATTGAATGTTACCGAATGTGACATCTCAAAAATTTTGAGAAGTTGGCTCCCTGTTATGTCTCAGACTTTGAAACCTCTAATCAAGTGGCCAAGCAAGCACGCCATATTAAAGACTATGCCAAAATGTTTCAAACCTAAATACAAGCGTTGCAGGTGCATTATTGACTGCACTGAAATTTTTATTAACAGACCCACAAATCTAACAGCCAGAGCCCAAACATATTCAAATTATAAGAGCCATAACACAGTTAAGTATTTGGTTGGCATGTCACCATGAAAACAAATTGTGTAGGATACAACATAGTACTGTAGTATAATAGCAATAATATAACAATAATATTAATAATTGCCCATTTTAAAAAGAGAGAAAATAAAAAAGCTTGTTTTCACTACTACATTCCCTGTGGTGTTTGAAGCCTGTGACAAAACCTTACTCCAGGTGATGGCAGCATTTATTGATTAATAAGTTGATCAGCTTTACTTTTAAATATAATTTAAAATAAATCATACCTTTGACATTGACCTTTCGACGCTTTCCTCTGGCTGGTTGCAGTAAGCCGGTGTCCGTCCACTTTGGCCTTCTGACACACATTTCACTCAATCTGGCTGCCTTCACCTCTCTTCTGGATGTGAGAAGCCACTGGTTTGTCCCTGAGGTACAAGCCAGCTCAGTCTTTCCATACCTGACCCATGGCTCGATTTTGAGCATCAGTGCTGCAGCACGCCTACAACATGACCCCAAGCTGAGAGAAAAAAAGAACAATATTTCGAATTTCGAGCAATATAATGTGTTAGACACATTGGTTTGAAGGTTGATAAAGCTAGATATGCCTGCATGCACCGCTGTATAATTGCAGCAAATAAGTTGTGAAATGTTTACAATAACGACAGTGACTGAAGACGAGGTTACATAGCGATGGAAAGTAAGCTAATATTAATTTGTAACGTTATATTATTCTAAATTACATACCCAGGTGCAGTTCGTCGTCAGGATGCAGTTGTTTTTCTTGTTCAAAATGACCCAGACTTTATACATCTCCATCCTCTTCCCTTGTCTTTGACTAGGCAGCACCTCAGTCTTCAGAGCCACAAAGTTTTCAATGTTGTAATCGTGTAATAGTATGTCCTGAACATGATTGTCTGTTATATAGCTGTAGGCATCCAGTGTCTTGTAGGATTTCAGGCTCTCCTGGGAATAGAGACTTGGTGTCTCGATCGGGTAAGAATGGATGTCCGGCCACTGAAGTCTGGGCCATTTTTTCTCGTCATTTATCCACTCACCTGCATCTAACGCGTATGGGTCATTAAGACGTATCCCATTCACTAATGCTAATTTAGCAGCATAACTTATTTTATCACTCGGTGATAAACTGTTGTAGTACGCTGACAACATCGCTAGCTAACATCGCAACTGCAAGATAACCGAGGATAACCATGAGAACCGGTCAAACAGTTTAAAGGGGCGGCTCTTTCTGCAGTCATGTTGCACGCACATCTGCCGTGTTGATAAACAAATAATCCCTCTGTAGAGCCAGCATGTTTTCAGTTGCAGCGGTTATCTTCAGTCTAATGTACTAATAATGTCATACTGTAACCAACAACATTATGGTTATAATTAACAAATAAAGCTGTCTTTATTTATATAAAAATTTGTATAAGGTTTATTTTTTCTTCATTATTAATTATTTCAATACAACATAACATTACTTTGACTTTATGTATGGACAACTCTGCAAAACCATGATGTACGTCCCAGCATGACCGGTGGAGTCTACACAGCCAAAATTCCATCGATAGCGATAATTAATAAAACGTCCTATCAAATCGGTCGACTTCTAAAACAAACCTTTGTGAAAAAAGAAACAGCCCGTGTTCACAGTACCAGAGGGTGAGGTGGGGCCCCCCTTAGGGAGGTCAGGTCTCGTACTGTCATTGCAAACTTTGCACATTGTCACTGCTGTAGTGTGAAGTTTGTCAGCCCTCGGGGGGCCCCCTACCGGCCTGGGGCCCCAAGCAGTTGCCTGCCTTGCCTGCTGGCAAGCAGCGCCCCTGATCATCAGAAGAAAATACCATCAGGTATTATGTAAAATCATCATCATTATGTAAAATCATCTTCACTCCAATGTGATGACATTACACTACTAAAACTTTGCCATCTTTATCTGAAACATAAAATATTTTAGTGTCTAAAATATTTTTAGTGTCTAAAATATTTTATAACTTTCAGAACGAATATGTATATATATTGTACTACATATATATGTAGCAATAACATTTAAAATGAATAGAGTAGAAATGTTAAAGAAAACAAAAAGCTAATTATTGTATTGCATTGCTACAATAACATGATATAACAATCAATTATTACAGTTTTATCTCCACCCAAATATGACTTTAGATACATAAATATCACATGATATTTCATATATTTAGATAGTTAAACTCATGTTTGTACAGATGAGATTATTATCAGAATAAGGACGACATAAATCTAATATTGTCTTGAAAGTTGTGAGGATCCTCAGATACCAATACCAATCTTTAGAAAAATCTAACCCGAGCCTTAAAACCAGAGCTCTGTGTAATATTTACTGAATATTTACAACTACAAATATCTAGGTGCTGGAAAATCCATTTTATACTACTACAGCTGAAACAGTCACACATACCATAAGATTAAATCTAAGCAACACATTCATTTCATGACAAAAAAAAAAATAGGATTATAGTCAGATCTGCCCTGATGATAATATTATAACTTGCTCATTTACACATTCATCCATTTTTTCCAGATGCCCTGCTGCTTTTAGCCTGAATATTTACTACAAACCTGAATAATAGTGCCATCTGGTGGTCATTTGCGTACAGAGAAGTTGGATCTTTAAAAGTTGGGTCAACAGAGAAGATGGAATATTGGACGCAATACACAATCATTGAAGAATTCGAAGGTAAACGGTATGTTGGATTCTACACCCACTTTATACGTACACCAATGTAAAAAGACCCAACATAGGCCCTGAAACCCCCTGTGCTTTCTAGTCCTGCAGGTCTTCATGAATTGTGGATGCGCCTACTGCCATGGCCCTGCCTGACTCCCACCACTACTGTTATTTATATCAGTCAGATTGCTATTATATACACTTCACCATTATTATTGTACTTCATCATTGGATACTGTCATTACTGTTAGCCATTATTGCTGTTGTTACTAGGCAATTCTGTGTGCATTTCAATACTGTGGTACCTCTTTGTATACTTTCATTACTGTTAACCATTTATTGAATTGTATATATTGTGATTTTGTTTGATCTGCTCTGTACACGCGACATCTATTGCACGTCTGTCCGTCCTGGGAGAGGGATCCCTCCTTTGCGGCTCTTCCTG
>MDSQ01000127.1_pt1 | contig 14381 bp, 6 predicted proteins | sample 1008251 | NCBI WGS metagenome assembly MDSQ01 (sample SAMN05526597, study PRJNA338239) | gut metagenome | isolation source: Hindgut content | host: Naso unicornis | place: Saudi Arabia: Red Sea | collected 2016-05
TGGTCTCTGTATGTAACCCCTCCACACCTCCAATTTGCATCCCATTGCCTTTGTTCCACACCTAAAAGGTCTCAGAGCACCATTATTAATGAAAACAGCTTTATAAAAGGAGTAAACACTGCCTCTTGAGTTGTAATACATAAACAAGGTTGTGCCACTTAATACCTTGAAATAACTGTTTGAGAACTGTGTATCTTGTCTATCTTATCTTATCTAGAGTGTCTAGGCAGGGTCACAACAGTTTGAAGGGGGACTCCAGTAAATTTCACGGTCACGCTGAGGTCAGTGCAGAAATTTTAACAGTACGCACCACACTCCAAACTTAGCACAGCTGACCCCATGCGCAATACTCTACTGTGTGTATGAGTGGCTGACTGCTATCCCTGGTATAATGTCACCCTCTGACCCAGTTGCCTTGGTAACCAACTAGTCTGTGTCCCCCCAGACTCTCATCTTAGAAAGCTTGAGTGTTTTCTTAAAGCGTTATTAGAAGAAGTGGAGAGGAAAAGAGGGAGAAAGAGAAAGAAGCAGAGATGCAGTGTGTTGAGTTGGCCTTGCTGGCCTTTTCTGCTCCGCTGCTAGTGAGCATGGAGGTACCGGGGTTACTTCCTACTCGCTTATTCCCTCCTTTTTTCAACGTAGAGCAGCCGGAAACCTGTCAGACTTCCCACGCGCCAGAATCCACACATACCCTGCCACTGTGTTGCCTTGGTTACGCTTGAACTCGGTCCTCGAGTATTGGAGAAAGGATGAGGGTGGGTGGACAGAGGTGCCGTTTGGGATTGTAGGTTGAATTGCTGGTGACCCAGAGAGCCATTGTACCTACATCTGCTGCGTTTTTGCCAAGAGTGACAGTCGCAGCCTGCGTGTGAGGCAATGGGAAGCTAAAGCGAGGGGATGAGGATTGGCAAAGGAGAGCGACGGGTACAGAGGAGGCCATTTCACGCAACGCAGCTTCCAGGAAGTCAGTCATCAGGATGCCAAAGGGAAGCTGCATCTCTTTCATAGCCGGCCAAACAGAGCAACCAGGCGTGGAGGGCCCTCCAGAAGACAATATCCCCTAACTAATGCCATCTGGGATGACTGTCCTGGTCCTTGTAGTGAAGCTTCTCACCCTAAAACCAGTCATTTCAACCTCCATTTCAAAAATGCCTGGGCAATTGGTTATTCAGTCATTTACTGTCACGTTTAAGGGACCTCATTTTTGTTCACTCCAGTTTTACACCAGTGCACTGGAAGTTGTTCTGTCTTTCTTCATGTGCTTTGTGTGAAATGGAAATATGGAGATGACACAGAGAGGGAACGGGGCCTTTTTGGCAGCACTCCAGTCTCTTTTTAAAAAAAGAGTCTGAGCCAAGATAAAACAGTTAGGCCAACAGGAAACCAGGACATTTTGATTTGGATCTGTGTTGTGGGAAATTACCATTTGCGCCCTGCAATAACCATGTATCGAACAACAGCTGTGGGGCACGATGCCTCCAGAATAATCAGATACAGTCTAGTTTTTATTAGCTGCATAGAGAATAGAGTTAAAGCACAGACATAAGGCTGTTTGTCAGAACGTTAAGTATTACACCTTATAATAAACTTAGCTAAGTTTTCAGGAAAAAAAGAAGACAATCTGGTACCCAGGAGTGTTTGATTCATCCTGCAAAAAAGTCAGTATACCAAAATAAAACCATAAAACTAGAATTTTACAGAGAGCCATAAAGACATATTCCCGTTAAACTTTCTGTAATACAAAAGCAATCCAATGTCTCAGCAGTAGGCCCAAATTTGTTTCCTTAACATCTCACCAGAGTGTGTTTTTGTTCCATTGTCCTAGAGGTTTCATGGTGGAAATATTTCCTAGAAAGCAAGGGACTGTCCTCAGAGGAAACCCCATGGGGAGGTTTCATCATAGTTATAGGGTCACGTAGTGTTCACAGGGAAATGTCTCCAGTGAATGAGGGGGCAGTGTCTTTCTTTTGTGCACTTCAGAAATCATAAAATAGGCCAGTTTAACTTTGCTGCCATCTCCAAGGACGTGACACTACAATTACCAGCAAAACCAGGCTGGATTTAATTTACTTTATTCTAAAAGAGCAATGACTTCGCAGCTCATCTGGCAATTTATTCATCTCATTTAATGATTATATGTAAGATATGCATACGTTTTCTGAATTATGAACCATGCAAAAGGAAAAGAAATGCTTCAGCTGACTGGAATGAATTGATTTTGACCTGTGGTTTGATGCATTCTAGTGCTGCACATTACATAAAGACACCATTTCTATATGTGGAGCAGGACGCACAAGAGTTCTGCAATTCACAAAGGTTCAACCCCTTGACATCCTTAACCACGCAGGGTCACCAGTCAGAGAGCGGAGAGGGAAGGAAATCACTTAGCTGGTGAAAAATGTTCTCAGGAGAGGTGCTATGCTCTGGTTCATCTCAGCGTATTAATGGAGCCACAACCTCCACTCACTTTTTTATAGCTGAAGGTGAAGCATTATTCCGCCTTTACCTGCATGTTTAGTGATAAATGGTGCTGATAACGTCCTGGCTTTCTGAAGTAGCTGCATTTTTCTTCTTTTATCAAGAAATAATGCACATCTCTCTATATGTGGCATGCATTTTGATCAAGGGTTAATGTACCAGAAGGGAGTTTGCTTTATGAACAAACTGTGGAGCAATGCAGCTGTTAAGCTTTCAGGACAAATTCAGAGTCTGACTGGTTGCTCCCTAACCTCAAATATCTTGTGAAATTGTTTAGCACAAGTTCTGATGATATCTGAGTTTGTCTTTCCTGCAAACACTATAAACATGATTTTCTACTTAACTCATTTCTTGGATTTTGCAAAAGAATTCAAGTATCGGAAAAATTAAAAGCAGTTGGAACACAAGCAGCTGCACAAGAATTTTGACTACATAAGAATGACGCTAAAATTAGCTGAATTAAGCCAGAAACTGTCAGATCAGAGAATAATAAAAGCATGAATCAGGGGAGGCATTCACTACCAGCTTTCTGTGCTTGACACCTTTCTATAAAATCTTCATACTCCAGTGGAAACTGCGTTCTGACCCAGTTCCTACCCCATGCTTTTATTTGCCTTAGATCAGATGTCTGATTTCAAACTGTGATATACTACGTGAGGTGAAAAGGACAGGTGCATGCCTGCGCTCTACAAACAACGTAAAGTTTATTATTGTATTTTCGGCAGTTGGAGCCGCAGCACTGTCTGTGCCATACTGCTCATGGAGGCGTTCACAGCACTTTTAAGGTTGCATCACCTGAACTCTGTCAACTGATCATGTACCAGCTAGAACTGTCTCCTTCTTGTAAGTCATAATTTAAGTCAATTTTGAACACATGATTTTTATACGTTAAGATATACAGTGTGGTTAGATGTTCCTGAGGATATTGGTATCCAAAGGCCACTGTGAATCAATGTCCACAAATTTGTTAAAAGTCTTCTAACACTAGTATTTACCTGAGTATCATCATGTATTTGAGTTTTCTTAAGTATCAAATAGGGCCTTACTGTTACATCAATTTCCGATATCAGCTGATACTGGCCTATCGCAGTTATATCAGTATCAGCGAATATGTTCCCTAATATGAGCCATTATTAGAACTGTTTTTTAAGGCCAGAAAACATACTTGGTGTTTTTCGTTTGTATGTTTGTTAAAATGAAAAATATCTTTCCTCCATTACATATCTTTGTCACAAGTATATGTATCATTTGTTATATAATTTGGATATATCAAAATTTTCTTGCTTACAAATGTCAATATTGGCACTGACCCCAGAAATCCCGTAACAGTCATGCCCCAGTATCAAAGTTATCTGTTCCTGTCCATGGTTACATTTCAAGCTGAAACAGTGACATGACGATTGACAATTTGACAAAAACAAATATCGTCAAACAAAATGAGACTGAAGTTGTTGTTTGCCACTTATCTGCTACCCCCACAATATGTGAACTGTTTCAATACGACTTTCAAAAAATCAGAGCATAATTCTTCCCCAAATAAAAGTAAGAAAGAGAAAAACTATAGTAGTCAAATAAAATATTTCATGCTGTATATGTTGCAGTATCACTAGCAGTACTTGTCCTCCACATCATACATTTTGAGCAAATCAGCCACAGCACAAACAGATTCTTAAACACATGCATGCACTCACAAATACACTAAAGTGTAACACACACACACACACATACACACACATCTGTTTGCCTGCATGTAAAACATTCTTCCTCGGAAGAGAAAAAGGCTTGTGTAACCAGATCCGATTGGCCTTTATGTAAAATGGAGAAATATGGGCAGAGCGTCGCTGTTTGACGAGCCGCTGAAAGTCTGTGACATGAATCTGAGACCGGGGACCAATCATGCATTCCATTCGAAGAATGTCAAGACCCTCGGATCTCTGCCTTATGTAAAACACAGCTCTCCCTCTGTGATACAAAGGGGCGAATAAGTTGTCCCTAATGCAGCATAGAAACCCAGTGTTTTAATCAATGACTCTGTTATCGCATATAGCTGATATGCATGAAACATTTCAAAGTTATCACTCCCTTGAAATTTGTTCTTTAACAAAACACCTCTGCATGGATGCAATAGTTCTAAATGTGTCGTCTTTGGCTGAATAACCCTCATTTATAAGGCCAGTGGAGTTTGTTGCATGACTCGGGGCAGCATTTAAACTCTATGAACTGGTGAATTCTCGTGTTAAAGTAGCGGCTGTGGCCATGCAGCTTAATGTACCATACTGGGGGGATGTTTCTTCCCTTCTGGCTTTAACAGTGGCTGCATAATAGAGTGAGAATGTCTCTATAATGCTCAATAACTTGCATCAGTGAGGCATAGGTCTAAATGCTGATGTGTTGTTAGTACAATATACGCTGCCCACACAGATCTCAAATTTTGACCCCATGACTAAACCCATCATTTAAAGCCTGAGAGAAAATAACAGCTTGGTGTGTTTAATGTGTTTGATGGCAAAGAAAACAAATGAACACGTTGTTTTGGTTTTTTTTCCTACAACATAAGTTTCCTTTTTTTGATACCGTTCAAAACCTAATGATTCAAAATCAGCGCTTCACATATTTGTCTATTTTCTACCCAGACTAATGGTTTTACTACACCGCTGGGCCTCTTTCATGCTCCTCCATCGACTCTGCGCTGTGCTGTATGACTGCATTTATCCTGCTTCGGGGGAATCAGCCTCCTCCTGTTTCATATTAACATGAACCTTAAACCTGTCGTTATATATCGTATGTATTAGGCTGAACTTTGGCTTTCGTTTTACCCCCTCCGGGTCTTTTGTGATGAAGAATAAGGGACTGGCAAGCTTTCTGAGCACAGCTGTGGGTCTATCTTGCTGCCAGCGCTCTCTGTCAGGATCCCCTGAGTGGGACGACCTCTGACCTCCGTGAAAATCCAACACGGGCTAAAGGGGACTGTCAGCGTCCACGAGTGATGTACAGCTGTGCTTCATTCGCTGCGTTTTGTCTCTGCTCTCTGCACCACTTAAATGAGGTCACAGCAAAATGGTCTTTACATTACATCATATTTCATATGTTTTCACTGAGGGAGTGAAATCTAAATCAGAAGGATCAGAGCGCCATAAATAATCTATTAAAAAACCTTTTTATAAGTTAAAAATAATATTTTTTAAAATTCTTTAAGATCTCTGTTTAATATACTCAGACTTGTGATTTTATTGAAATCATCACCATTGATAATTGTCATTCTGGAGTAATCACTAATTGCTTCGTCTGCAGCACACTTCAGAGAGTATTTTAAAGTGCACATGGAAAGTTTTTAAAGCTTGTGTTTTTAATCTTAAGTTGCTGTTGTACAAGAGTTTTAGAACTGTTTACAGAAGTGGGACAAAGTCATTGTTTTGTAAGTCACAAATAAGTCTCAAGTTTGTTGTAACAATGTTGTGTGCTGCCCTCCTCGCCAAGTCGCTTTTGAAATAGATTTTTTAATCTCAGTGAGTTCTTGTGATTGACTAGTCTTTGCGCTCAAGTTCAGAGTCAAGTCTGTAGTTCGAAACTTTGAATTTTGAGCACTAAACAAGCCATTAGCACTCTCCTAATCTATTCACTTCCACACATTTTGTGAATGCTTTTTAGATAATTTTATTTACTTCTTAAAATAATACGACAAGTGTGTCTCAACTCACTCACATTAAAAAGTGCTGACATTACACTCATAGCATGTAGGACTAACCAATACCACAACTGGTCTGGTTTGCTGTTAAACTTAACTGTATGTTTTTAGATGCTTCAAGCAAAGTGAATTTTGTAATAATTGGTAATGGTTATAAATCGCATAAATATTAGTTGATTCAGGAAATTTTTTTAATGATAGACTTTTAAATCTCAAGTATTTTCAAATCAAAAGGTGTAAGCCAAGAGAAGTCGCGAGTTGTTGGTGTTAAACTCGAAATCAAGTTGTAAGTCTTTTTAGACATTGTTAGTTGAGTCTAAAGTCAACAAATTTGTGACTCAAGTCTGATTCGAGTCCTAGTCACGTGACACGAGTCCCACCTCTTACAGATAAAAATGCTACAGAGAAAATGAGCCTATGCTCACATTTGGAAAGTTAAAACTGTGCAGGAATTATTTGGCATTTTTGCGTTCAAAATAATGGACTTAAAGGATTACTTGATCACCAAAATCTTCGGTAACTAATGTTTTGTTGGTAAATGTGTAGATCGAACCACCGACTGTCTCAGCAAAAAGTATATTAGTTGAGATTTGTTTTGAGGTTCATTATAACAGTGTTGAAATCAGAGTACAACACATTTATCAATAGTGAGTGACCTGAGGTGTACATATCTAGTCAAATAGTAAGGGGCATTTTGTCATTGTCTTCTGAAAACCATCCAAAAAAATTCATGAGCTGAAGAATGATTCAATTTCTTTATCTGCTCTTGTCCTTCGAGGTTCATGTGCCGCACTGAGCCCTTTTTTTGGCTTTATGACAATACTTTTCTCAGCTAATGGAACAGATTTTTTTCAGATTCATTCGCTGAAACACCATCTCAATTTACCACATACTGTACAACTATACTATATACTATATACTATATACTATAGTATTTGCCCCCTCATCTAGCTATGCCACCAATTGGCAAGCATCCTGTGTGTCTGTGTTTTGTTTTGTTTGTTTTTTTCTGTGCTTCAGCGGCCATGACAGCCCAGGTAGCTCACCTGAGCGGCGTTAGCCAGCCTGTGAGCAGATTCAGCCTTGTGTTTTCTGGACCCTGTTGATACCCAATACATAATTCCACAGTGGGAAACCCATTGCCAGCCTGTAATCCAAGCATCTTATCAAACCAATCAGCACTTTTCCAGCAAGAACACATCTCGACCGTGACAGAGGGGGGCTTTCATAACATCTGGCGCTCTGAGAGGGGAAGGGAGGGAGAAAATGAGTTCAAAGAAAGTGTGAGAACAATCTTGATGCTATGGTATGGAGATTTTTAGATCAACGCCACGTCCCGCTTTCAGTTTCGATGCAGGTCAGCGAGCGGGCAGTCAGTTGTCAGTACTTGTCTGCTGCAGACTGAAGGTGGCTCACAGTTATGCTATTGATGTTCTTGACAGTAACATTTGTCAGTGCGCTCCCTCACAGTTTCTCTGTTCTTCTCTGTCTCTCACCCTGACTAACCTCTTTCCGCTCCCCTTTTCCCCCAACCTCCTGCTTCCTCTTTCCATTCCCCTTCCCCATTTTGTTCCCGTCCTTCTTTCCCATCAGCCCAGTGCAACGGTGAGAGTGTACCACGGCAGTAAAGCATCAGCCATGAGTACAAGTCTTGGCTCCAATTGGACGACTGGTAGCAGTGGTGGTCAAGGGGCCAGGAGCTGCTCCTCCCTCAGCCGTGCAAGTCTGCAGCATTACCTATCCAACCAACAACACCCGCATCAGCACCCTCAGTCCACGCACACAAGCTACGCCTACTGCCCAGCTCATACAGCTGTGAGTACAGCAGATGTCCCTTTTCTCCGTGTCAATGGTCGTCTCTCTGTCTGTCTCTTCTAGTTTGTTTGTCCCTCTTATTTCTTAGAATACTTCTCTGTTCTGTTTGCAGTCCTTATTTATAATTACTCTCTCTCGAGTGTCCATTAGTCGCTCTATCTATCAAGAAAGCTCTTATGCACACAGAAAATTCTCTTTCTCCTCCTACCTCTCCTTCCTCCATCTCTTCCCTTTAATCTTCCCTCTTTCCCACACTCATTCCTCTCGAGCGCTCGTTGTGTATATCACCTCCTCCCACCATTCCTTCCTCCCGCCTTCCTCTGCTTTATCTCTTCCTCTCACCCTCTCACTCCCTCTCTCTTCTCTGCAACTTAATTTGTTTTTCTTTCATCCATCTTCTGCATCGACAGTGCAATGAGAGACTAATTGAGGTAGAGACACTCTTGGACGGCTTTCCTTGTCATTATCCTTGGAATTAATTGCTGTTCTGCAATCCGTTTGATTTGACTTCATTGGTGCGATCTGGTTTTCTAATGCAACGTTTGGGGTGTGACTGGAACTCAGGCATGAGCCAAATTGAGAAATTTTATTATCGTCATGTTGCTGTCACAGTCACAGAGCTGGAAACAAAGGTTTGGCAGGTTTTGATTTCTCTGTATTTCTTCCTCTAATAAACGCATTTACAAGTCTTCACACCAAATCTTTCTTTCATTCCCTCTTATTTTCCATTACAACACTCCAGTGTTCTCTCTTCTCTCCATACGCACCACTTAAATTCCCAGCTGCCTACTTACCACGTTGAGACTACCCCAAAGTGCTTGCATGCAGAGAGTGAAGAAATTGGATTGGATTTAGATATGATAATCATCACTGCAGGTTGGCTCCTGGTGGCACACGGCATTCTTCTAATGTTTTTCCTGCAATATCGAGGAAACATTCATTCAAGACTAGCCTCTTTTTGTAATCAGGCAGGAAATTATCTTGAGTGCTCAAGAACAGCACCATTACAGCTGTCATCACTCGTACAGCCGCTACCTGAGAAAAAGAGGTGTTTTAAGCTGTGTTGCGCACAAACAGGAAACGAAAAAAACCAGAAGATTCCACGAGAACAAATGCTGTGGCTGTGGTTCTAGCTCTGGTTTGGCTTAGTGTCTTTGTTTCTGGAACCATTTTGGTCCTTTCCTTCTTTACACCGCAAGCCCAAAAAGCACAGTCCCAACCATCAACATCTACGTACACCTTATCCTTGAGTTTCTGAGGTCTTTTCACGCTGTTGACCTTACTGGGCCAACTTTTCCTCATCTGACTAAGCATGGCCATTGATTTTCTGAGTGAGAAATAAAGTACATCCCTAGGCTGAAAATTGCTCAACAGTGTCACCAGATATAAAGTAGCTGTTTTAAAAAGGGGCTGTATTGAATGTTAAATAGGCTTTTTGCAATGACTAAAAGTGTCCACAGCTAGAGATGTTCCAATACCATTTCTTCTTTTCTGATTTAATTTCCGATTCCCAACTTGTGGATTGGCAGATACTAAGTACCGATCCGTCACCAGCACTTAAAAGAAAACAATTCCTTACACGTCTCCTTTGATTTTCCAGTGTAAAATATTGCTGAATGCAGAAATTTTGCTAGCTCTGTCACCTCTCCCTGCTCCTCTTTGTCGCTTTTAAAAGTATTATCAGTGGCAGTACAGTGCAACTTCCTGAGTGCTGTTTCAGTGCGGCAAAGAAAATTAATTTCAGGCATTTAACATCAGTCCGACCTAACTGAGCTTACTGGACAGTAGCTGGGTACTGTTTATTACTGCTAATAACAAACATGGTCTCTGATCGGTACAAAGAGTGGCATACTCGTCCATACTGATACCAGCAATTTCGGCAGTATTGGCAGCATTTCCGATACTGGTATCGGGATCAGAACAACTCTGTCTTCAGCCCTGATTTTTGAAAACTGCTACCATAGCTTAATAATTTTCTAAATTCTCATTCAAGTTTTGATATAGCTGCTTGTGTTTAGACAATGGTTAGAATTCGAATATTTTGGCTCATTTTGTTAAATGAAGCATAGCCCGGCAGCTGCTTAAGACAGTCAACCCCAGTCTACTGCCACACCCTTCTCACTGCAATGTTGCGTATTATTAATGAACAGTGATGATGATGGCAGTGTAGTCGTGCCGACAGGGCCTGGCTCACTCTTTTGCTGCCCACTTGAAAGGTATCGTAGCACTTGCAGCTTGTGCTGTTTTTGTCACATTTTAAAAATTCCCACCTCAACCTGAGGAAATGGTCTGTTGGCTCTAAGGGGACACTTCAGACCAAAACAGATGTTGTGTGGATCATCGCAGGTTTGTGCGTCAGTGTGGGAGCATCGGCCTTTGTGCACATGCATATTAAGCATTTGTTCTCCCTCTTTGCGAGATTGTTCATCTCCGTATGGTTTGACCAGTGGATCAGCTGATTGGCCAGCATAGTGTGATGTATGGTTGCATTCCTCCAAAAGTTGACGTGGATTAAACTTTTCGCTATGAGCCTTTGCCTTTCTTTTTTTTTAACCCCCTGCAGTTCACACCACCAAAAAAATCTAATCAGACTGCCTACATCAAAATGAATGGGAGAACTTAGGTTTCATCCCAATGGCTGATTGGGTCTAGGTGGGCACTAAGTCTTTGTTTCTCTTGGAGGAAAGACATTGTCATCAACATCCACCCTCTGTTGTGCTGAGCTTGGTGCTTCCTTTTGGGGGAATGATGAGCCTTGACCCCAAGATCAACGCATTACGCATTACACATTACACGTTGTACATTCACATTATGTCATAATATGTTCCTTGTGAGTTGACTGACTAAAACCTTGACAACCCTAGCCCTGGGCAAAGTGTGGAGTGGAAAAAGTTGAGGTATCAGTACTGAAACTCAGAAATCACATTAGATCTAAAAGAAGATTTTTCATTTTAGCCAGCTAAATGGTTGTGAGGACAGTTGTTGCAGCTTTAAGCTTGTCGACTAGTTACTGTGCCTGATTATAGTGCCATCTGTCCTGAACATGGACCTCAGAGACACAGGTGTAGAGGAAAGGCTCTGTTGCTTCTCTTCACCCCGTGTGACACTCGGTCATTCCAACCCTCCATGAATGCAGCACTGAGCCAGTAAACCAGAACGTGAGGAACTGAAAGATCTGTCTGTTTGTGTTGTTCTTTTGTGATATCAGCAGACAGTTTTCTGGTCTCCCATGCCAGTTTGGTCTCCTCTCCATAACAGAAGTGATTAGCATCCTTAACTTCTGCGACGACGTCCTCGGCAGTAACAGTGGCTCTAAAAGTCAGATCTTGTACTGCACAGCTCTGAGTGTCAAAACTTCCACAGCAGCATCTTTGGCAGCAGTGCTGAATGATCAAGACTTCTGCTGGCAAACACAATCAATGCTTTCTCTGCTGCCAGATGATGTAAACGATGAGCTTTGCAAATGGCTCAAGTGTTGATGGAAAGAGCTGCTCACCGAGCGTGGGGAAAAAAAAGTCAACAAGAGAACTGAATCGGCTTAATGAGTCTATAACTGTCGCCCAATCAGAGAGAATCACAGCCGCGTCCCTTAACACAGTCTGATATTGATTTATGGTTTCATGGTGTGTCATCATCATCATCATCATCATCATGAATTAACAGTCAACCTCAGAACTCTCAGATGTCTGTTAATGAGCATCTCAGCTATACTTTGAATCCAAATCACACAGGATAGGTACTCTATGGACATGCACAGACCCCTGCACACACACACACACACACACACACACACCATACATTCCCCCTGGCATGCAGGCACAGACACAAAGATGCTGTTTTGCTGCTGCTACTTAGTCAACATCTAAATGGGAAAACAAAGCACTAAATCAGACTCAGTGGGGATTAACAATCTGATTTGTCATCATCACCATTCACTGCCACTGTCCCCCACCCACCACCATGGCAGCACACACCAGGCTGATTGTCTGCCACCCTTCCCAACCCCTCCTCTGAGGCTGCAGCTACAGGAGCAGACACACTAGAGGGCAGTGTTGTTCTCAGATTGAACCAGAGGAACCAGCTGCAGCGTCTCCCAAGGGCCTCCCGACAAGGAGGAAGGAGGCTTTCTTCCTCTTTTGTTTCCCAGTTGCTGCAGGACAGGACCCCCTGCCAGCCTCTCTCTGAAATACTGAGTTAAAAAACAAACAAACAAAAAAACAACAACTGTGTGAGAACAGACAGATCTCAAATGTGCAGATTTGACATGGCTCACTTTTTTGTGTTGTGGCTGCAGCCATACAATGATTAGAGAAGCATTTTATTTCCTCTCGGGGTGCATGATGGGGTAAAGGCACAGTATGCCTAACTATCATGTTACTGCCACATACATACAAATGAGGGATAAGCTGAGTCACGGGGAGGCAAAGACAGCTGAGTAAATTATGTGTTGTGTATCCTTTGAGATGTCCTCTTCCCTGAGGTGAGTATCAGGATGGATAACCTTTTATCTTGAGCAGACTGTGCTGTCTGTACAGACGACAAAATGGTAACCAAGCACGACAAAATGTATTCTTCTACACTTCCAAACAGTCGTTAGAGGATTGCAGAGGTCTATATAGGACTAGAGGTGTATTTCACATTCTGAGAAAAACAAAAGAAATGTGGAAGAGGACATGGGTGTGCTTTAGATTTTGACAGCCTCTAAGGAATGTTCAAACCCTGCATGCTGCATGAGGTTAATCATAAGGTCTATTTATCTGGATCTGTCACAATTTTAGACATCCTATAAATTGTTTATTATCCAAGATAAGTCAATAGGTGTGTCTTACATCCAGTATTAGTGTTGGTTGTATTTATCTGCCAATATTAAGGTAATTTGGAAAAAAACAACAACAACCCAGAAGTCTAGATTTTTGTAGGAAACTAATTTTATTGATTTTATTGATTCCAGATTATTGGGGGGTCCTAAAAAGGAGTGCCAATCAACCAGAACCAAGGTAAATTTTGTATGAAGGAAGACAATAAGAAAAAAAAAGACTTCTCAAAGACTGTAGACTTACAACAGAAAAGATAGTAAGAGTGGATGTAGATTTTTAAGGCCCATGACGGTGCATTCTGGAATCATGAGGAAGTTAAAGATGCTGGATAGATTGTGTGTAAAGAAAAGAAGAAGCCGGATCCTTTGACTATTTCGGCATTTATTCCAGTTTTTTATGAACCTATAAAGCAAGGCAGGCGTGCTTCGGATTCTGCATAAACATTGACTTTAATTCTGCTTCTCTAAAGAAGAGCAAGGTGAATCTGCCTGGATCCATACACAGACATGTTCAAGATTTTTGGTGACTGTTGCATCTATCTGCGTATAATGACCAAAAAAGCATTTATTGGCTCCTGTAGGGGGAGCTGGGGTTTTTTCACCTGTATCTTGGAGATGTCATATGGCTTTTGGAGTAGCTTAGAGCGACAGTGTGTCAGTGTGTAATTATTACGACCCTGGTGAGCAATAATGGTGCATGTTTAAGTTTCTTTAAGTGTACATTCTGGATCCATGAATGTGTAAAGACGTGTCGGATTCTTGCACAGGTTCATTTTGGATCCTGAAGTCCCGCTTATGTGTAATTATGAGAATTCAGGAGGACTGTAAAGGTATAATTCTAAATTTCAGGGACCTCTAACACTTTGGTTAAATTGAACTCGTACCTTATATGGAGGGTTGGCAAAACAAGATGGTGAGCTTTCATTTTGGTCCCTGGAGAGCACTGTGACACTTTTCCATCAATTTTGTGTCATGTGTCTAAGTTTACAGGTGTCAGACTGAGCAGAATTCTGACTTATGGTGCAGTCATGGTGCAATTTCTGTGCAATCTACGTACGCATTGAAAAAAATTGTGGTTCCTGCACTGTGTATTTGCATTTTAAGGTTTTATTCACAGAACACAGTTGAATGTTGTTGGATGTGTGAGAGGGTTTGACTGGGCTGGGTATCCTCATGTAATGGGACTCTAATTTATTGTCAGTCTTGTACATGATCCATCAGTGTCTGATGGCTTTGTTCATTTGTGCATCTTGCGTCTGACATGTAAGAGGAGATTTAATCTTCTTCCCTGGAGCAACCTCTTCTCTGTGACTGCAGAGGTCATAGGTGCAAATCAGCCACGTTAATCACACAAATGCACACACACACACACACACAAACACACACAGAATGAAGAGCATTTGTTATCCTGCTGTCACTCCAATGTCCAGTGCATTTTTCAAACCTGTAGAACACAAGCCACCGTTCTCATAGAGTTCGAGAAAAGGGAGAGTGTGTAAATGCTGGAGTGGAACCATAATGCGATATTCACTGCAGTAATTGCCTGAGTAGCACTGTGTTACTGTCAAAAGACACAGAAGTAACAAT
>MDSQ01000128.1_pt1 | contig 14378 bp, 12 predicted proteins | sample 1008251 | NCBI WGS metagenome assembly MDSQ01 (sample SAMN05526597, study PRJNA338239) | gut metagenome | isolation source: Hindgut content | host: Naso unicornis | place: Saudi Arabia: Red Sea | collected 2016-05
GATGAAAGTCACTTTGAGACTTCTGGTGTCACCGGGTGTTTTTGGTCTGTATGAATTGTGAACGCTTCATTAGCTAGAAGTGAGCCAGCTAGCTTGACAGCTAGCTATTCTGGCTGCACAGGTTAGCTACTGCATGTTGGCAACTAAGCTAGCTAGGTGTACTAGCTGGCTGAGACCAGCATGTTGATGGTTAGCTCACCAAAGTTCACAAAAGACATGCAAATTCTTTGCCAGTTTCAGGTTTCACTAGGCACTAAATCTATAGAACTAAAGCATATTTTAGCATACATTTACCTAATGGGTATAGCTCACTAAATGTACAGAAATCTTTGTATTCTCTCCTAATTACAAATCAATTTCAGTCATCCATTATCAGTCGACCTCTGTGTGTTTAACACATTTGGTTTCTTGTTTGGTGGTTTTACAGAACACATTCAGACTCTGATTGTACATGAACACAGCCTTAAGAAATAATTCAACATAAGACAGACAATCTGAGCTCAAGATCTTCACAAGTCCATTAAGTTCCTACCAATTAAGGTTTGACCTGAGCTCCAAGCCATGCCGAGTTTACATTACTTTCTGTCTAATCAGGTTTCCAGGATTTTGGACTTGTGAAGACATCGAGGCTGAGCTTAAACTGTCACAGAGAGACGCACAGACAGCTACATCATTAAACCCCAGCTGGTATTTGGTGAGAACAGGATCAGGGGAAAGCTTAAAGTTGATTGGTTGGTGTTTTAGAGCACCATGAGCTGCTACTGGTTCCCTCCTTCAGTTTGAGTCCCGCTCAACGTCAGCAGAGAGGAAACAGAACTGTTGGAAAACAAAATAATAAACAAACAGCATCTACAGTCCAGTGCTGATACTCGACTTCCTGTCTGGTTCATCTCAAGGTCAAAGTTAAAATAACTTCCAAAAACAGTCACAGAACTTGAAGTGGTTTAAATGGAGACAATTCCATTATGTCATACCTATTTTCCTTATGTTTTGAATGACAATGTCCCCTAGGAGCAGAGGTTTTAAGTGACAAAGTTCAAATATTTCGTTCCTGTACTTAGTAGATTTTTCAGGTATGTGATTTCCTTGAGTGTTTATTCTTCTGAAAATATTTTACTTGTACTCTCTACATTTTAACAACATGTAAGTATAATTTGACTTTCTGGGAATGAGACTCAACGACCAGCTACTTTTCTGGTTTGTTTAGGAACAGCTCAGACAAATCCTACTGATTCAACCTTTAAGTATACACAACTATCTGTACTTCTACTTACAGAAAGAATGTGTGTACTTTTGCCACCTCTGCCCAGAAGCTACAATGTGTGCAAACAATGTCCAGATGACTTTGTGATTTTTAGGGCCTTGCCGAAATTGATGCTGCAAGTTAGTTAAGAATATGGAACAAAAACATTAATGATGATTCTGCTACATTTTAAGTGTATTTTGTGATAAAAAAATGAATCCAGTGGACACAGTGAGCAGTGGCTACAGAGACAGTTTCAGGCTATGACATGCTCTGATCTGTTTACTGTCAACCTTTAAAATTTAAAACTTAAAAAGATTCTAATAATGAAAAAGACTCTACTGTGAACATCTTTTTGTGAGCAGGTGGTTGATTATCAACACTGGACTTCACAATGCAGCTTTCTTTTAAAAAAGAACATTTATAAAAACTTCTTTACATCAATATGAACCTTCCTCTAATACAAAGAAATTATCTTTTATCAAGAGATAATACTTTTTTATTTTAAAGTCAGTGCTAATCTGCTATTTTCAGATGCATTTGGGACATTGAGTGGGTCCTGACCCACAGGATTGGATCCACAAATTCATTTTTTTTAATGTGAATTTTATTTGATTAGTGGAAGGTTCAGATGATAACTTTGAGGTTTTGTGAAATAAAATGAACCAAGCGGACAAGTTCACGTCACATCACACTGAGAGTAAATTGAAGATACAGCTACAACTTCAGCTCGTTTTGAAGACTGAATATCTGCACAGTTTGCGTAAACATTGGTGTCAATGCACTACTTCTCTTCTTCAGTACTCTAATTACTTCATTTTGGGTTCTGTGTTTGCATATTGAGCAGAAATGGAAGAAAAACACATGCCTGCCTTGGTTAGTTTTCTCAACTACGACCAGCTTAAATAACACAAGTCTATCTTAAAATAAAAAATTTTAAAAAGAGAGATTTGTCTGTTTTTTTCCTTTTGAAACGGCTGGAACTTAAACATGATTGAGCTCAGGTCTTCTTGAGAAATGACAGAAACATGGATGACTGGAGATGGTTCTAATGAACCTGTCTGACAAGCAGATCATAACAGAAACCTTTGAACAGCTAAAGAATAGTGGTGCTTCAATAGTAGAAAATAAATCTTGTCAGAATTATTTTCCCTGCAAGTACTCAGCATGTGCAGGGGATTTACTTTCTACTTTGTCATGAATGTGAATCAACCTGACAACTAATGACAACATGACCTTAAGAACGACTGGTGGGTGTCTGGCATCCTTAAAACATGTAACAGATTATTAAAAAATTGCCTATTTATGCAGAGGGGGAGCAGTATATTAACTCAGATTTAATAGGAGTTTATTACGATAATAGTTATCGGATAGGAGAGGTTATTGCACAAATAACATTTGATGTCCTAGTTCAGCAAAATGTAGGCGATAGATTAATTCATCAAGAAAGAGTAGACGTATACCAATTTGACTACAATAAAATATATGAGTATGATGTAATAATAGAAAATTTACCTGCAGATATAGAAATAATTAATCAAAAGCCATATGAATTTTTAATACCAAACACACAAAAATTGTTGATTTTAGTTTTTGTGTGTGCACTATTATTTGTTATAACTCATATTATAAGAAAATTTAAATTGTATAATAAAAAATTGCAAGAACAAAAAATTCAAAATGACACATTAAAAGAAGTGAGTCTTATACAACAAAAATTTTTTGGTCTGATGACCCATGAATTTAGAACTCCTATAAATATTATAAATAGTTCTACAAAACTAATAGAAATGGATATAAATAGTGAAACAATAGATTTAGAGTCTTGTAGTAAAAAAGTTAAGATGATTTATCGGAATATTCACAGGTTAAATAAACTTATTAATAACATACTAGATATTACAAAATATGAATCAGGAAAATTTGAAGCTAATTTTACTTATGCAAATCTCGTAACTGTAATTGAAGAAGTTGTGATGTCAGTTGTGCCATTTGCAGATACAAAAAATATAGACATAGTTTTTGATACAGATGTTGAAGAGGTATACTCTGTAATAGATGTAGAACAAATAGAGAGAATGATGCTAAATTTGATGTCTAATGCTATTAAATTTAGTAATACTAGGGGGAGTATATTTATTAATTTATCAGAAAAGGAAAATAAGTTTTATATAGAAATAAGAGACGAAGGCGACGGAATGTCTAAAGCTGATTTAAGTAAAATATTTGAGATATTTTATCAAAGCGGTGAGCTTTGGAGCAGAAGAAGAGAAGGAACAGGCCTAGGTTTATATATAGTAAATAAAGTAATAGAGCAACATAACGGTTCTATTCAGGCAGACAGCATAGTAGGGCAAGGGACGACTTTTATGATTGAGTTACCTATAAATGATGAAAAAGACATACAGCAACATGAATTACAATCTACTCAATTAGGTATAAACTTAGTAGATATAGAAATGTCTGATGTATAGAAGTAATCATAAGGAGGGATAAATGAAACAAGAATTAGATTTAACAGAGGGGAATATATTATCGAAGTTAATTATGCTATCCCTACCTATAATGGGGACGGCATTTATACAAATGGCGTACAGTCTAATAGATATGATATGGATAGGGCGATTAGGTAGCGATGAAGTGGCCGCTGTGGGGACAGCAGGATTTTTTCCGTGGCTTGGCATGGCATTTGTTATGATATCAAAAATAGGTGGCGAAATTAAAGTTGCACAAAGTATAGGAGAGAAAAATTTTGACCAAGCACGTAAGTATGCATTAGCATCTCTACAAATAATAGTGTTATGTGCGATCTTATATGGATTTGTACTAATATTTTTTAATGCTCCGCTAGTAGCGTTTTTTAACCTAGGTGATGAAAATATTATAAATATGGCACAGACATATTTGGTAATCATCGGAGTGGGAATGATATTTAATTTTATAAATCCTGTATTTACATCGATATTTAATGGCTCAGGAGATAGCCAAACGCCATTTATAATGAATACTATAGGTCTGGTGTTTAATATTATACTAGACCCTATATTAATATTTGGATTAGTGGGCTTTCCGGCACTCGGAGTACAAGGTGCGGCAATTGCTACTGTAACATCACAAATTGTAGTAACCATTAGTTTTATAATAGCTATGTTGATTAAAAAACAAAGCTACTTTGTACTGAATATATTTGTTGAACCGCCTATAAAAGAGATTAAACTTGTATGTAAGATAGGAATGCCAGTGGCTATTCAAAGTGGTTTATTTACTATATTTGCCATGGTTATTGGACGTATTGTTGCGGAATGGGGACCAATATCGATTGCGGTACAAAAGGTAGGTTCGCAAATAGAGTCTATATCATGGATGACTGCGAGTGGGCTATATACTGCGTTAGGATCCTTTGTTGGCCAAAATTATGGGGCACAAAAATTTGATAGAATAGAATCTAGTGTAAAAATAAGTGTTATAATGGCTATAGTTACAGGCATTGTTGCCACAATACTACTAGTATTTTGTGGAGAATTTATATTTAGCTTATTTATAGCAAATGAACCTGAAACACTAAGACAAGGAGTAGATTATCTAAAAATCTTAGGATACTCTCAGATATTTATGTGTATAGAAATTACAGTAGCAGGAGTGTTTAATGGTGTTAACAAAACCAAAATACCATCTTATATTAATAGCGTATTAACAGCGTTAAGAATTCCTTTTGCACTTATATTGTCTAAACCATTAGGCATAGATGGGGTATGGTGGGCTGTAACAATAACCACTATAATGAAAGGTATTGTAATATATGCAGTTTACATTAAAATGAAAGCAAATAAAACATTATATACGTTTAAGGAGGAAGTAAATGATTTTTGAAATGCCAACTAAAATAGTCGTAGGAGCAATAAATGAGCAGGCACAGTTATTGAAAGATTTAGGAACAAAGGCTTGTATTGTAACAGGTTTTTCATCTTCTAAAAAGAATGGTTCGCTAGATGATGTAATAGGAGCATTAAAATCTGTTGATATTAATTATATGGTGTTTGATAGGATAGAAGAGAATCCTAAACTAGAGACACTAGAGCAAGCAAAAGACGAAGCTTTAAAAGAAGGCTGTGATTTTGTAATAGGTATAGGTGGAGGGTCTCCACTAGATGCAGCAAAAGGGATTGCTATTATGATAAAAAATCCGCATATAGGAGCAAATAATTTAGTAGGCAATGGAAAATTAGATGCAACTCCTGTTGTGGCTGTGCCAACGACAGCAGGCACAGGTAGTGAGACTACTCAATATGCAATATTAACAGATACTAAGCTAGGCACAAAAATAAATTTTGGTCAAAAAGTATTTCCAGTAATAGCTTTTTTAGATGCAAAATATATGATGGATATGCCAGTAGATGTTACAAGAAGTACTGCCCTAGATGCATTTAGTCATCTTGCGGAGAGCTTTTTAAGTTTAAGATCAAATATGTTAAGTGAAATTTTTGTAAAAGAAGGACTGACTTTATTTAGAAAATGTATACCGGCCTTGCTAGAGGGTATCTTTACTAAAGAGGATAGAGAGAATTTATTAATAACGTCTACATTAGGTGGCATTGCAATAGCACAAACAGGAACTTTAATACCACATACGATGGGATATAGCATGACATATTATAAGCAAATACCGCATGGGATTGCCAATATTATGTTTTATAGAGAATATCTAAGTAGTTTTAAAGATAAAACTAAAGTTAATACTATAGTTGAATTGTTAGGATTTAAAGATTTAGCAGAACTTTGTAATATGATTGATAAATTAGTAGAAGTTAAGATTAGCTGTACTGATGATGAGATTAAAAAATATACGGACTATGTGTTTAGAGAAAAAGCTAAACTTGCAAATCATCCAGACCATATAACTGAACAAGATATATATAGAATTTATAGAGAAAGTATAAGCTAGTGCCCAAAAGGACACTAGCTCTTATTCGGCTTTATTTACTGAAACAATTCCTGCAAAACCACTGCATACAAGTACCATAAGAGCAACCGTAATCAAATATCCCATATCAAGATTACCAGCTCCTGTTGTAAATAATGATATTATAATAAATATAATAAGATAAAATATACCACCGATACTGCCCCACTTGTATCCTCTCTTATTTTCAATTTTGGCCATATCATATCCGCATAAGGCGGCTGAGGCCATAATACCTATTAACACAACCCATTTTTCGACGCTTGCACCAAGAGATGTATATGTAAGAAGTATTGAACCTAATATAATAAATATAGCAGTTAGTAGATATGCCATTATATTAGCTTTTATAGCAGTAACTATAATTTCGGATGTATTAACAGAAGAACGCTTTTTTTGCATAAATTTCCCTCCTTTCTTTTATTATTTCTTATTATATTTTACGTACAAGTTATGAAAAGTATGATATAATAATGCAGACTTTAATAATTATAATTTTTTAAGGAGGAGACATATGTTCTCAATAGATTTACATGTCCATTCTACAGTATCTGATGGTACGTTTACACCGAAGCAAGTTGCATTATATGCTGCTGCAAAAAGTTTATATTGTATTGCATTAACAGATCATGATACTACTGATGGTGTAAAAGAATGTCAACAATATGCTAAAGAGGTAGGAGTTGAAGTTATTTCTGGTGTCGAAATAAGTGCTGGGTATAAGGAGCGAGAAATCCATATGCTAGCTTATTTTATAGACATAGAAAATGAGCAGCTAAAAAAGACTTTGCATAAAATTAGTACTGAAAGAAAAGAGCGTAATCTTAAAATAATTGATAAACTGAATGAAATAGGCCTTGAAATTTCATACCAAGACTTAAACCCAGAAGATAAAAACATTTCTATTACCAGAGGGAATATTGCGAGAGCATTATTACAAAAAGGGTATATATCAAATATTGAAGAGGCGTTTAAAAAGTATATAGGTAAAAATGGCCCAGCTTATGTATCTCGTGAGTATGTGGATTATACAGAATGCATTGATGTTATTCACCAAGCAGGAGGCCTAGCGGTGGTAGCCCATCCTTATTTATATAAATTAGACACACCAACATTTATTGCAGACTTAAAGCAAGCGGGGCTTGATGGAATAGAAGTAATTTATCCAGAGCATACAAGTGAGATGCAAGAAATGTATTTTAAACTTTGTAAACAATATGACTTGTTTGTAACGGGTGGCAGTGATTTTCATGGTGGGAATAAACCTAGCATTGATATGGGTAATGGATTTGGAAAGACAATAGTTCATATGGATCTATTAACAAATATGAAAGCGAGATTGCAAAAAAAATAAGGAGAAGACTATGTTTGGTTATGTAACACCTTTAAAAGAAGAGCTAACGTTTAGAGAATATGATATTTTTAAAAGTTACTATTGCGGTCTATGCCAACATATAAAAAAACAATTTGGGCATATACCACGCCTAACCTTAAGTTATGATATTACTACAATGGCAATATTATTAGATTCAATAGGTACAGGTGCTACTCTAGTGAAAAAACAATCTTGTATTACAAGTATAAAAAAACGCCCCATTGTACAGGAAAATACTGCTTTAAAATATTGTGCTAATATAAATGTTATATTATCGTACTATAAACTACAAGATGATGTTTTAGACGAAAATAGCATTAAAAGTAAATTGCTGGCCCAACAACTGAAACCATATCTTAAAAAGGCCTCACCAGAATTTAGTTTTTTGCTCCCAATTATTAAATCTAACTTAAATTCATTGAGAAATTTAGAAAAATCACATAATTTTAGTTCAATAGATGAAATAGCAGACCCATTTGCAAATTTAGTGGGAATGCTATTTAAAAAGTATCCTAATAATAATAATAACATAAATTTGTATGACTTTGGATATGTACTAGGAAAATGGATTTATCTTATAGATGCATTAGATGATTTAGAAAAAGATACTGTAAATGCTACGTTTAATCCGCTAAATATTTTACAAGACAGCGATATAGAATTTAGTATATTAAGTTGTGGAGCCACTTGTAAGGAACAGTTAAACTCTTTTAGGTTAAAATCAAATACTAATCTGCTTAATAACATTATTTTATATGGTATGATGGATAAATATACTATGATAAAAAGACGAGGCAAAAAATGAAAATTAGAGACTTGACTACGGGAGGTGCATTAGTCGCTTTAACAATGTTAATATTTTATGCAATAACTGTAGTGCCTACAAATACGCTAACTTTATTAACTATTTCAAGCTTTATGCCCATTCTCGCATATTTAAGAACTACTTTAAAAACTGCAATTTTAGTATATATATGTAATAGTATACTGGGATTTATTCTTTTTACGCCTATATTAGGCATTAGCTATTTAATATTTTTTGGTGCCTATGGAATTATAAAAGCTTTTATTGAGGCTATAGATAATATTGTATTAGAAAATATACTGAAGCTAATATACTTTATAGGTGCTTTAGTGGGGCTAAATTTTATGGTCTCAATACGTACAATAATTCCAATGTTTGATATTATGCCTTCGATGATTTTTCCATTAGTTGCGGTAGTAGCATTTTTTGTGTATGACTTTGCACTGTCTTTGTTAATTGAGGGGTATTATAAGTACAAACCTTGACAAAAAATTGGATAATGATAAAATTTAAAATAAATATAAGGAGGGATTTAGATGGATAATGCTAAAAAATATTTAAAAATATTTGTAGATGTTTTAGAGGTAGCAGAAGATAAAGTATTAAATTTAAATTATAGAGATGTACCGGCTTGGGATAGCGTAGGGCATATGACGCTAATAGCGGAAATTGAAAGTGAATTTGACGTTATGTTAGATACAGAAGAGATAATCGACTTTAATTCATTTGAAAAAGGTAAGGAGATTTTATCAAATAACTATGGTGTGGAATTTTAAACAAGATAGCCTTGCAGCTATAGATGACAATGATATTTCTTTAACATATAAACAACTAGGGCAAGAGTGTGATACATTTAAAAGTAAGATGGCTCCTCGTTCATTAGTATTTACGTTTTGTAGTAATACTATAGCTGATTTTATAGGATATGTTGCATTTTTGCAAAATGGGTGCGTTCAGGCACTGTTAAATAGTCTTGAAGAGCATGAAGAATTGATTAGTAAATATAATCCAAACTATCTATGGGTACCCATGGATATGGCACAAAAATTTAATAATTATAAGATGGTGTATGAAAAGTATAATTATATTTTGTTAGAAAATTTATCTATGAAACATAAGTTATATGAGGAGTTAGCATTATTACTAACTACTAGCGGCTCAACTGGTAGTCCAAAATTTGTACGACAAAGTTATAAAAACATTCGTTCTAATGCAAAGAGTATAGCAAAATATCTTAATATTACAAGTGATGAAAGACCTATTACAACTTTGCCTATTAATTATACGTATGGATTAAGTATTATTAATTCTCATCTTTTATGTGGGAGTACAATATTAATAACAAACAAGACTATAGTGCAAAAGGAATTTTGGAATTTCTTTAATAAATATGGAGCTACAAGTTTTGGCGGAGTACCATATACTTATGAGATACTAAAACGATTAAAATTTTTTGATATGTCACTGCCAACGCTAAAAACATTAACACAGGCTGGAGGTAAACTGTTGCCGTCTTTACACGCAGAGTTTGCAGAGTATTGCCAAAGTACTAATAGAGATTTTATCATTATGTACGGTCAGTGTGAGGCAACAGCACGAATGGCGTATTTGCCACCAGAGCAAAACTTAAGCAAAATTGGAAGTATGGGTATAGCTATTCCTGGAGGAAAATTAGTTTTAGTAGATGTAAATAATCAACCAATTTCTACCCCATTTACTACAGGTGAGCTTATATACTATGGTGATAATGTAACATTAGGTTATGCACAATCTTATGCAGATTTATCTAAAATGGACGAAAGAGGCGGAATGCTTGAAACGGGTGATATGGCTGAGTTTGATGAGGATAGATATTTTTATATAGTAGGACGCAAAAAGAGATTTCTAAAAATTTATGGTAATAGAGTTAATTTAGATGAAGCTGAAAGAATATTAAAAAATAAATTTCCTGATACGGAGTGTGCATTATCTGGAAAAGATGATGAGCTAGTTATTTTTATTACAGACAAACAAAAAGGGGCGCAACTAAGAAAGTATTTATCTGAGAAAACGGGGTTAAATCATAGAGCATTTGTAGTTAAATATATAGAAAGTATACCTAAAAGTGATGCAGGTAAAATTTTGTATAGTAAGTTGGTGGATATAAATGTTGATTGATTTGATAGACCCTTATAGTCTTAAAAAAGAAGAAAAGATGCAATGGTTATCTAAAATATTAAAAGAGTTAACTGAGCATCATTATAATAATTGTATAGAATATAAAAAAATATTAGATGCGTTTGATATATCTTTAAACGATATAAATAATTATACGGATATTCCGTTTTTACCAGTAAGATTGTTTAAGGAATTTAAGTTAGCAAGTGTAGCAGATGATAATCTTATAAAAACTCTCACAAGCTCTGGAACCACATCAAGCCAAGTGTCTAAAATATATTTAGACCGCATAACTAGTGGATTACAAACTAAAGTATTAATTAAAATAGTAAGTGATTTTATAGGTAAGTCAAGATTTCCAATGATTATTTTAGATACAAGTGCAGTAATCAAAGATAGGAAAATGTTTTCGGCTAGAGGAGCTGGAATTATTGGTTTTTCTATATTTGCACGAGAGAAAATTTTTGCTTTTGATGAAAATATGCAACTTGATATAGAAGGATTACGGAATTTTTTGCAAAAATATTCAGGGCAAACTATACTTTTATTTGGATTTACATTTATGATTTGGCAATATTTTTATAAAGAAATTGTTAAAGCTGATATAGATTTATCTAATGGGATATTAATTCATGGCGGTGGTTGGAAAAAACTAATAGATACTGCAGTTAACCCGGAAATTTTTAAGCAAAGTTTAAAAACTGCGTGTGGAATAAGCCGAATACACGACTATTATGGAATGGTGGAACAAACGGGGACTATATATGTAGAATGCGAATATGGACATATGCATGCTAGCGTATTTAGCGATGTGTGCATAAGGCGTGCAAAAGATTTTAGCATTGCAAACATTGGCGAAAGAGGATTAATAGAAGTAGTATCAAGTTTACCATATTCTTATCCAGGGCATATTCTGCTTACTGAAGATGAGGGAATTATATTTGGAGAAGATGATTGTCCATGTGGTAGATACGGAAAATATTTTAAAATATTTGGTAGAATTAACAACGCAGAAATAAGAGGATGTAGTGATACGTATGAATGATATAGAAGTTTTATTTGGAACGAAAAAATTTAATAAAGTAACAAAATTATCGGTTTTGCCACCTTTTTATGCAGAGGTGTGCGATTTTTTAGATAAGCTATCAAATATTTTAATGAAAAATAATGGACAATACCCTGATATAATTACATTTGCTTTCTTTTGTAGAAAATCTAATATTAATAAACTAAAAAATCAATATGATGTAACTAATCGTTTAGGAGTAGGCCTAGCTTTTCATATAGCACCATCAAATGTGGCTATAAATTTTGCGTATTCTTTAGTGAGTGCACTGCTTGCTGGCAATGCGTCTATTATAAAAGTGTCCAGTAAAGAATTTGAGCAGACAGATTTAATTATTAAGGCGTTAATGCAAATAAAGAATCATAAAATAGCTAGTTATATAACTATAATTAAATATGATTCTAATAATATAGAAGTTACTAAATATCTCTCTGAAATATGTGATGCTAGAATTATCTGGGGTGGAGACGAAACTATTAAAAAGATTAGACAACATAAGTTAGCACCACGTGCCTTTGATATAACTTTTGCTAATAGATATTCTATAGCAATTTTTGAAGCAAATGCGGTTTTAAACGATGTAGATAAGATTTGTAATAATTTTTATAATGACACATATTTGTATAATCAGACTGCATGTACATCACCACAGTTAATTTACTGGTTAGGAACAGAAAATCAAATTATATTAGCTAAACAAAAATTTTGGGAGACATTTCATAAGTATGTAGCTTATAGATATAAATTAGAAGATGTAATGGTGATAGATAAATATATAAATACTTGTAAATCAGCTATTGAACTTGAAAATATATTAGTAGAACCGCAAACGGATAATTATATTGTTAGAGTTAGATTAGATAAATTAGACACTCAAGATATTCAGTTTGCGGGCGGAGGATTTTTTGAATATACTTCAAATAATTTAGATGACTTATCAGAATTTATTACTAAGAAATGCCAAACTATTGGATACGTAGGTACAATTGAAAATGATATATTATCAATGGTGCAAAGTAACGGTTTAAAAGGTATAGATAGAATTGTGCCAATTGGCAAAACAATGGATTTTGCACTTGTATGGGATGGGATAGACTTAATTTTACAAATGTCACGAAAAATTAGTGTAATTTAAGGGAGGCAAAAAAAATGGCAACACCACATAATAATGCAGAAAATGGCGATATTGCAAAAACAGTTTTAATGGCGGGCGACCCGTTAAGGGCTAAGCTTTTAGCACAAAAGTATTTAACAGATGTTGTAATGTATAATGAAGTACGTGCAATGTATGGATACACAGGAATGTATAAGGGAAAACGAGTGTCTGTACAAGGGCATGGTATGGGAATGCCTTCAATGGGTATCTACACATATGAATTATATAATTTTTATGAAGTAGATACAATAATAAGAATTGGCTCAGCAGGAGCAATAGATGAAAGTTTATGTATAGGCGACATAGTAATAGGTATGGGTGCATGTACTAACTCTAATTATGAGAGCCAGTATAATTTACCAGGAAAATTTGCTCCTATTGCAGATTTTGAGTTAGTAAGAAAAGCTGTAGATACGGCAGAAGAACTGGGATATAAATATAAAGTGGGAAATATATACTCAAGTGATACTTTTTATGATGATGCACAAAGTCTGAAAGAGTGGCAGAAAATGGGTGTTTTGGCGGTTGAAATGGAAGCTGCAGCATTATACATGAATGCAGCACGTGCTAATAAAAAAGCTATAGCTATATGCACAATTTCGGATTGTCCATTTACGGGTCAAGCGACTACGGCAAAAGAACGTGAAACAAAATTTACCCAAATGATGGATGTTGCGTTATCACTAGTATAAGGGGGGAGCTATGGTTATATTAATTGTATTAGATAGTGTCGGTATAGGACAAATGCCAGATAGTAAAAAATATGGAGATGATAAAGTTGATACACTAGGAAATGTGTATAGAGCTAATAATGGATTAAATGTACCTACGTTAAAAAAACTGGGGTTATTTAATATTGATGGGGTAAGTATAAATGATAAATATGATAGCCCGGCTGGTAGTTATGGAAGGTTGGCCGAAATATCAAACGGCAAAGATACTACAACTGGGCACTGGGAAATTGCAGGTATTTATACAAAAAATCCTTTTCCAACATATCCAAGTGGTTTTCCGGATGATATCATAAAAGAGTTAGAACGACGTATTAATCGTAAAGTATTGGGTAATTACCCAGCATCAGGGACGCAAATAATTGATGATTTAGGCGAGCATCATATGCAAACAGGAGATATTATCGTATATACTTCTGCAGACAGTGTGTTTCAAATTGCAGCTCATGAAGATGTTATAAGCATAGCAGAGCTATATAAAATATGCGAAACTGCAAGAGAGCTATTAACGGGAGAACATGAAGTGGCAAGAGTAATTGCTCGTCCGTTTGAAGGAGAGGTGGGTAACTTTACTCGTACTTCTAATAGGCATGACTATGCGATTACTCCCCCTGAACGAAATTTATTATGTTATTTAACCAATACAGGAGTAGAAGTAACGGGCGTTGGGAAAATATATGATATATTTGCAGGTAATGGCATAAAAAATACTTATCCTACTAAAAATAATTTTGCTGGGATGCAAAAAACCATTGAATTAGCAAAACAACGTACAGAAGGATTTATATTTACTAATCTTGTAGATTTTGATATGAAATATGGCCATAGAAATAACCCTATAGGATATGCAAAAGCTCTTGAAGAATTTGATATACAACTAGCAGA
>MDSQ01000129.1_pt1 | contig 14259 bp, 8 predicted proteins | sample 1008251 | NCBI WGS metagenome assembly MDSQ01 (sample SAMN05526597, study PRJNA338239) | gut metagenome | isolation source: Hindgut content | host: Naso unicornis | place: Saudi Arabia: Red Sea | collected 2016-05
CAGGATCAAAATGTACAAAGTCTGAACGACTACAAATATTTAACAGCTAAATGGTCTGTATTTTTCCAGTTGATTTTGGAAAGCAATCGCTTTGCTGCAGACACTTTCAGAGTTTTTGAACCTACAGTAGAGTAGCTCTGTTAAGTTGCTCATACACACACACACACACATAGACACACGGTGCTGTAATGGCAATCTACATTGCTAGTCTCCCACGCAAGCAGAGGGTGAGAAAAAGGTGATACTGAATCACTGACTTAAATTTGTGTGCATGTGTGTGTGTGTTTACATGCATGTGTGTGTGAGAGAGCTGTGGTGCATATTTATGTGCATAGATGTGGGTGAGAGTGGGAAGAGAGAGAGAGGAGAAGGGAGAGCGAGGTATTGGTAGAATGTAAGAGAGGATAAGAGCTCTTTATCTAAAGAAGGTCATGCTGGCCTCTTGAAGCACCCGTGTGCACCAGTTTGGCCTCAGTTCCTGCAAATGTTTGCAGACATCCTGAAGAATACAAGCCTGCGATGTGTAATTTTATGTCTTCTGATTAAAACTGTGCCTTAATGAAAACAAATAAGTCTGTATATAACCTTTAGCTTTATTGTTTTACAGAGGAGGTAATGCTTGCAGAGGAGAATAAAAATTCAGGGAGATCGCCGTTAGACGGTGAGTTCACACACTTGAAAAACTTCTGCACCCGATTACACACTGAGCTGTGATTATCACACGTTTTAATGGCCTGTCTGATCAGATTAACTGATGTCTGTTGATTCGTATATCGAAACATGTCAAAGCTTGTTCCGATCGACAGACCACCTCTGTACTGTAAGTCACTGTGCATGCTGCAGGTAACCATAGCAACAATACAGATGCTTGTTTTATCAGTCAAGTCTTGCTGGTGAAACTAAAGCTTCTCTCAGGCATGTACCTCATTATGTAAACATGTTGGCAATTTAACATGTCAGCCTCTTGAGTCACGTTTACATAAATCTGACTGTATATATATGCCATGTCTTTTTTTTCCTTATTAAAAGCTTGCAATATTAACTATTACTTTATTTTCAACACTTGCGCAAAAATAAAATGAAATCAGTTGAATAATGAGGAATTATTGTGAAAGAGTCTATTTTAAATTAATGAGGAGGTTCTTCTCGTGTCGGATCAATGTGTGAAATTGGTGTTTTCCTATTGCAGGCCAAGCAAAAGAGATGAGAGAGAAACTTAAAACATATATAAACACATCGATCATCTGACAAGCAGTCTTCATTCTTACATTTTTAACTTTCTTTCATGCCAAATGCTTGGTGAAATCCTGCAAATCGTTTTACAAATAGCATGTAAAGAAATGTAATTTGAATTGAAAGTTCTCTTTTTTTCATTTTTTTGAAACTTTTCATTCCCCTCTGTTCTCTATGTCACACATGAGATCTTTGAATATGTCATAACAAGTGTTTAGGCAACTGAATGACTAAAAAGTCATTGCTGTAAAAACTGATAGACGACACCAGCATTGCTACAAACGTAAATATTGGTAAAAGTGAACACAAACGCAGTCTCTCATTTGCTGTTTCAAGTGCTAATAGTGTCAATCAGTTCAATTATTTGTGTGGAGGTTGTTACACAGAGTCAGTTCGCTTTTAATGACCGTAGAAACACCACTGTTTGCAAAAAGATGGATGGCACGACATCTCCCAAAGTAAAACCGTCTCAATCGCTCCCCTGTGTCTGGTTGCAGTATAGTTAATAAATCTCACCCCTCTGTGATAGAAGATGTGACACTGGCCGAGCAATAAAATTAAAAAAGACATTATTTAAATTTTTTCCCCAAAATGGTTTCTCTCATTTGGGGTTGTTCTTATCACGCTGGTGTAAGTTCAAGTGTTCATTTCTTTGATAAGTGTTGTTTGAAGGAAGTGAAGATGCATCGCCCATCTTTATTTACAGTCACTGAGATACACAGAAGAGTATAATAACTCTGCCTACTAATGAAGTGACCTTTAGCTGCCTAGAATAATCTCATGCCCATTTAAAACTTACTGAAATTAAATTATTCAAAGAGTGAATAATCTTGAGTTTTACGGAACATTTTTAGTGTTAAAGAGAGCGAGTAAGAAGACCGGTGCACGGCGAGGAGCACCAGGGGACGAAAGGTTTACGGACACGTCTACGGCCAGTAAGTGAAAACCTTCATAGTCAGTTTCACCGTATATTTCACCTTCATGGTGACCTTGCTCACCCTGCTGCCCTCTTATGTTTGAACTCTCCTGTGGTTCTCTCTCTCAGGCATGTCTCGATCGAGGATGAACTTCCGCAGCGGCCGCCGTGGTCCTGCTGCCTACCTGCGGCGTAAAGAGCGAATGTTACGCATCTCCATCCGCCGCATGGTGAAGACAGACACTTTCTATCTGATGGTGCTCAGTCTTGTGGCTCTCAACACCATCTGTGTGGCCATCGTCCACCACAACCAGCCCGACTGGCTGACCATCTTCCTGTGTGGGTGTTTTTTACACATTATTCTGTGATTTACTACTGAAAAAGTAATTTAGATCATGTCAGATGAATGCGTTGTTTTTGGCAGAGAGCAGCCTCCATCTCCTGAGATTTAATTGCTTTTTGTTTTCCCATCTCCAGACTATGCAGAGTTTGTTTTCCTGGGGCTGTTTTTGGCTGAGATGTTTTTGAAAATGTACGGTTTGGGTTTCCGCCTCTACTTCCATTCGTCTTTCAACTGCTTCGACTGTGGGGTGAGGGCCTTCATCTCTCATTCTGGCTTCATATTACACAAGAAAAGGAAAGACAACAGACTCAAAGTAATTTATATAAAAAGGAAAAAAACTGAGTTTCTGCCACAAATTAAGGAATTTGGGTTATTCTGATTAACCGACAGATAAATGAAGACTTCTTTACAAGAGCAATGAAATCGTTCTCATGAATTTCCAATTCACATACAGACATTAACACCAACCTGTCGCCATTACAAACATATTAGCCCTCTAATATTAAAGAAAAAAAAGAAGGGGGACTTCACATTTTCAGGTTAAATTTTCAATATTTTATAAATAAAGTCTCCTGGTTGAACTTTAAATAGCTGAGCTTTATTTGTTGGAGTTCAAGGTTTACTATGACATACTTTATGGGTCATCAAACAATCAGTTTTGAGAGGGTCTTTATTGTTGAAAATATACTTTGTTGTTATGGCTGATTCTGAGACAGGAATTGCAAAGAGAAAAAGAAAAAAATGTGGCAAAGAACAAAAATAAAAGCTGAAAGGAAAAGGAACAGAGCACAGGTAAAAAACATGAGACAACCTTGGTCTTAATCTCTAAAAATAAATAGGATTGTGAAATTTGAAGCGATTTAAACTGATCCTGCATTGGCCCTCTTCCTCCTAGGGAGCAATGCAGTATGGAGAATATTGATAGCTTCAAACAAAATTACTTTTTACCAGGCAAAAATCTTCTAGTTTAAGGCTTGCATGCTAAAAATATGAACAGTGAATTACTAAAATGGTTTACTTTATTTCATTCAAGTCATATTAAAGTTATTAATTTCAGCCACAGATAAACACATTGTCTCATCTCTAAACATTCTGCACATAGCTGTTTAAAAAAGAATAATAACACTAGATTAAGTTACATCTTTCCTTCACTTGCTTCCAAAATAAAAGCATGTGCCAAACAAATTAAGATCTTTGCAATAGTAGGTGTTGGAATCACTTCTGCTTTTGTCCACAGGGGGCGCCAGAATCAACATGAAATTTCCTTGTAGTTGCTTTAAGTCCTGAATGTGGCAGATAAGGAGTTAGGATCAATAAATGTGCCACATAGAGACAGCCCAAAAAAATGTCCACATCAAATCATTTTTCATCGAGATACCAAAATGTGTTTCCTGATGTGCTGCTGATCGGATGGAGGTGACACAACATGATGCTGGCATGTTTTGCAGGTCATTGTTGGCAGCATATTTGAGGTGGTTTGGGGCTTCTTCAGGCCAGGCATGTCATTTGGGATCAGTGTACTCAGGGCGCTGAGACTCCTGAGAATTTTCAAGATCACCAAGTAAGTGGAACAACGAGAGCATTCACATGAAAAGCAAAACAGCATTTCGGCTAAATGAGGCCTGTAATACGACAATGTTTGTGTGTATATTTTTGCAGAGCTCTGTTCAAACAGACAAACAGTCTGTGATTTCTTTCTGTCAGATACTGGGCCTCCCTCAGGAACCTGGTTGTGTCCCTCATGAGCTCCATGAAGTCCATCATCAGCCTGCTGTTTCTGCTCTTTCTCTTCATCGTGGTGTTTGCTTTGCTGGGGATGCAGCTTTTCGGGGGGAGGTGAGTGAAGCATGTCAGAACTGACATCCTGAAAGTTTCCAAGGGCGACCTTCTTCTTTGTTCTTGATTCGTGCTGCTGATTTTCACAGAACATTTTAACCTACATATATATTCATGCCACAGTTGAAGTTTTAGTTACGCCCTGCAAGCTGAACCGCACTTGCTTTCAATGGCGTCTATGATGAAGAGGAGAGGAAATGACACGTCCGGATGAAAATAGCTCCACATCCTCCTCCTCCTCTTCTTCCTCCTCCTATTCTTCCTTGATCGTATCTGACCCCGCTTTATATCTGCCTTCCCTCTAGGTTCATCTTTGAAGATTACACTCCCACCAACTTTGACACATTTCCAGCTGCCATCATGACAGTGTTTCAGGTTTGGCTCCCACAGATCCCCTCGTTCTGCATGCTCTACATGACACATTGCACCTTGGGATATTTCTCACCCCAGGCGCAGATTAAACAACTCTGCTCACTCGCTCTCCACCCCCTGCCTCCGCTATCATCCCACACATCCATGCACACATATGCGCACATGAATATCAGACAAGTGAAACGTGAACGAATCCACATCAGATCTGCTACAAAACCAAGCGCACTGTGAAAGAGTGTTTTGATCAGCGCACATAGTAATTACTGATCTTTCTGCCATTTTTAATAGCATGTCTTTAACCGTTTGGCAGAGAGGAAATATGTCTCGTTACTGAATTCTTAAGCCTAAGTTCTCTTGAATCAAATAAAGGAAATTTCGTAATTTATGCTGAAAATTCTGTGCATTTGCCTACAGATTTTGACTGGCGAGGACTGGAACGAGGTGATGTATAATGGGATCCGCTCGCAGGGTGGAGTACAGTATGGCATGTGGTCATCGATCTACTTCATAGTGCTCACCCTGTTTGGAAATTGTATCCTTACTGACTCTTCAAAAAGGGTACTACAGCTCAGATAGACCCAAGTGTCTAAATTTGTCAACCATCAGTGGCGAAAGAAGTTTTTAGATCCTTTATTTGAGTAAAATTAGTAATACCACAGTGTCAGAATACTTCATCCAGAGTAAAAGTCATCCTGTGATGAATATTTAACTTTAGTGAAAGTATGCACTCAATGCCAGCTAAATAAGGGCAGATTACAATTAGACATTGTTGTGCTGGATAATTGTTGCTGCTGCATAAATTTATGTTGTTGATCATTTGAAATACATTGAATGCTGTTTGGAGGGTAAATCCATATAATCACATTAGGTTTTATACAATGTTTGCATGATTTGTATGGAGAATCTAAAGGGAATACTTTGTCATTTTGGGAAAGAGGCCTATTCCTGCACAGTGTTAGCAAGCAGCTGGTTAGCTTAGCTTAGCATAAAGACTGGAAATAAGGGGAAGCAGCTAAAGGTAACAAAATCTTCACAACAACATCTCTAAATATTTATTTTTTATTTGAATGTTGAATCTCACTAGATGGTCTTGGCAAAGAATTAGTGCCGCCTAATTCTGGACTATAACTTTTACACTTTTTTTCTTTGTGCAGATTAAATGACAGGATAAGTAAAATAATTATTTGCAGGCGATCACTGGGAAGAGGTCGAAGGTCAGTAGACAGCTGGAATAGAATCTGGAGGTGCAGTTAAATCTTGATGCAGTTCTATACGATCCCTCAGTTTTATCATGTGACTAATGCTCCATCCTCAGGTCACATGAGTCACTTCAGCTATTTGTCTTCACTGATGAAGACCACGAAATGCAAGAAAAAAGTCCCCAAAAAAGCAAACAAAATGACCTTCAATTGTTTGAATTTTCTACAAAAAATCTGTTCCAGTCTTAACAACATGCATTCACAAAAGGGAGAGAGGAGCTCACACTCTGATGGTTTCCCACAGTTTGTTTTGTTTGTTCTTAACTGCCTCCATGACAGACACTCTGCTGAACGTCTTCTTGGCCATCGCTGTGGACAATCTGGCCAACGCACAGGAACTGACAAAGGTTTGTGCTGTTTTTATCTCAGTTTTGACCGATAAAACATTTCTATTTATACAGCGCACAGTTTCAATCATGTGTGTTGCAAGAGTATCCTAATATTTTATAGATTTTTATGGGAATTTGTATCCACTTTGTCTTTATCAGGATGAAGAGGAGGAGGAGGAGTTCTTCAACCAGAGATACGCCAGAGGCAGAGACGGCCTGATATCCGAGTAAGTTATTGTTCAACTGCTAACAAAATTACTGTTCTAGGACGAGGGAAAGCATTCACAGCTCTTGAGCAGCTCTGAGCTGTCCGTGCATGACTGTTTCTCAGATCAGATCTCCTCTTGTGTAAAACTCAGATTGGACTGAAAATTTGTCACGATTCATCAAATCGTTTTATGTTTTTGGAGCAGATGCAAGTAGTAAAATCAAACTACAATTAGCCTAAGACACTGTATGGATGCTGCTGGAGAGCTGGTGTTGGTCCTGAAGTTAATCATTATGCTGCATCTGTTATTGTAATAATAACAACATCAGTATTTTTACAATGTCATTGATTGCGGACTTTCTGAGAACCAGTTCCCTTAGTTGCATGGTGTATGCAAATTTAAAAGGCATGTTTAAGGCACTGATGACATATTTCTGAACATTTATCGAATGTGCCTGATAATAAAGCATGAACCCCTTACAGACTGATTTTGCAGCACTACTGAAACTCCTATAGTCGTCTTAACTTGTCATTAGAAATGGGTAGGTTTGTCACCCATATCCTGTTCCTTTCGATGACCTGATGGCTTTCCCACAGGTCTAATGATCCAGTAAGCTAGTAGGAGGAGGAGGAGAAGGCGGACGGAGGATATTTTTTGATTGATTGTTGGGAACAGCGGGGAGTCTCGATGTGTCACTCTGCTGGGAGGAGGCACACTTTGGAGCGTGTCAGATTTTGACCAAGATTTACAATTTGGTATGACTCCGTCTGATCAGCTTTGAGCCTGTGACAATGAAGTTACTGTAGTGAGGAAAAAAACTACTACAGTATGTGACACATCACTGCTGACCAGAAGTGACCAGCTCATAACAGAGTCACTGCAGAAGAATTCTTGAGTTTACCGTTTTGACACATTACATGTCCAATTCAAACCGTTGGTCTGGCTTGATTTGGACTCATTCTGCAGTTTTTACACCATTAACTGCAAGCTCTGGATACTTCCGTTACTAGCCAGATTTTCCAAAACATTTTACGTGATTATAGATTGATGAATGTGTTTTTCCTGCTTACCAGGTGGACCTTTCTTTGTAGCTCATGCTAGGATAGTTAAAAAAATCAGTCTTACTCTATTCAATCGTCTCAGTGATTTTACGGCCAGCTTGAGTTTTTCTTGTCAAAAAAAAATGACTGTTAAAAAAGGTTTCACAGGCTTCATTGTTGAAAATCTAGCCCAGAAGATAACTTTAAGCTCTTGTGAAAAGGGTAATATAAAAATATCTTGTTGTTGAATTCAAGAGGTTTCATTTTTTTAGCATCAGATCTTCAATTCTTAAATGTTGGAGGTCCCCAAAAAACTTAATAGCACCAAGAAAAAAGTGTTTTAACAGCAATTTGTGCTCTCAACTGCACCAGCAAAATAACTAAGAACCCAGCTAAAGTCCTCCGTAATGAGTTAAATATTCTGAGTGTTTTTAGTCTCTGCAAGTGCACTTGAGAGACACAAGTTAAAGGCTGTAAATCAAGCCTTTATATTACGGCAGAAATCAAATAAATGTTAAGTTAAGTGGCAGTTAAACATGCACAACCCTTGGTCAAATTATGCAAGGTCCTCCAAACTCCCTAAGACCATGTAGTAATAACAACAACACTCAAACAAACTGCATGGAAAAGGAAAAACTAAAGCAAGTAATAAATAAGGCATGAAATGTAGATGCTGCTTAACTCCTCAAAGTGAAAAAAGGGCAAAAAATCCACATTTGTACCACCGAACAATGACAGTAACACTGACGCTGAATGTATCATTTGTCTGTTACATATTTGAATGTTAGTCTCATATGTGTTGCAGCTATCAAGATGCTGATTTGATGTGTATTACAGTGTTTTGCTGCCTCCATCACGTTGTCTTGTTTTTATGCCTGTTATGTGACACTGACCAAAATGTGACCCTGTGTCTCTCAACTTTGGAATCAATTTGGAGCTAAAAATAACAAAAGACCAAATAATTGAGTGTTTCCTTGATAAATATGTTCAAGTTATAAATCATAAAAATCTCTTCTTTGTGTCCCTTTCACATATTTTGGTCTGTGTCACAACAAATGTTCTGTGTATGTAAAACACTAATGTCTTGTTTTCAAATAATCACTCATTGATTACATGGACAACAAAAGAATCTGAATACCAGTAAGTATAACTGTATGTATCTCTGTCTCACAGATTCTCTCCCTTGAGTTTTCCTACTCGATTATAGAGATTATTTTCTAGATTTTACACTATGTTTGTACTAAAATCCTGCACTTTACCTTTTTTGTTGTTGTGGTTTTGTTTTTTCTGTTCTCTTTTTGATCTGTCCTTTACCTCTCAGGTATCCTTATTTCTTTGGTTTTTGGATGCATTTGTGTTTTTTTTAGCTTGAAGTATTTTGCACATTTTTATCGTGGGAATTTTTTGCGTTAACTAACATAATAAATTGTCAGAAAAGGTCTATCCTTTTCTGGCAAATATTAATTTGTTTGAATATTCTTTTATATATTGGTATGCTAAATTGACATTAGTCTTGATGTTTCTTGTCACCAATTCCTTAAATTCAGGCCTGTTTTTTGCTCCATATTGATATGAAGTATATTGTGGTCCTTAGTGGGAGGAGGAGACCCTACCTATACAGGAAACGAGCCATCCACAGAGGCCGGCCAAACTTCCCAGAAGAGTCCGAGAGTGCAACAGGGGCCGCAGATGAACAGCCCCTCAATGGCTCTAAACCATTCTCCAACCGCCGTGAAAGGAGGAGAAAGGTTAACATGTCAGTGTGGGAGCAGAGAGCCAACCAACTACGCAAACGACGCCAGATGGCGAGCAGAGAAGAGCTGTTTAGCAGCCCAACAGAGGACACCATTGAAACTCCCACCACCACCCATCACGCCACCCACCTCTCCCCAGAGGCCAGCCCGGCTCACCTGCCCGAGTCTCCCATGTCTGTGGGGATGCCCCTTCCCGAGCCCCCGATGTCCATCTCCATCCCCATCCCTGAGCCTCCAGAAGCTGAGCCTCTGGTCAACCTGAGCGAGGAAAAAACAGGAGGAGCAAACCACCGCACCACAGGCGGCGGCAGACACAGGATGGCCCGCAAGTTCAGACCCAGTCAGGGGCCGGAAGAGGGTGCACGACACAGACGGCACCGTCACCGGGAAGCTCGCACTGAAGCCAAGAGTCTGGACTGTGCCCAGGCACCGCATGAGGTGCCACAAGTCAGACGATCGCTCAGCCAGGAGAGGAAGATACTGGATGAGAATGAAGAGAAGGAGGAGAGAGAAGAGAGGGAGAAAGCAGAAGGAGGAGGGGCAGTTCAGGATGATTGTGGCACATGCATCGTTAACCCATACGCGGAAGTTGGAGATGATTGCAGAAGGTAAGGCTGTCCTCACGTACTCCTTATTCAAGACATTTCCAAAAAGGAATTAAAAGGTTCAACACCCTCATGAACTCAAGCACTTACCCTTCAGTGTGAGTTTAGACTCACAAGTTTCAATACTATTTCAAAATGTTATTCACATGCCAACACATGCACTGAAAAAGATTTTAGTCGCTGTATTCATTCTACATGTCCGTCCTGACTGAGAGGATAGCCTTCAAAAAATGAGATGGGGATGATAGTCCTTGTATGAAAGTCCGCCTTTCAGACAGAAATGCATTAACACAGTCCAGGTTAAACAAATCCAATGCTTGTTTCCAATGTTACTGTCCTTTTAGTTCTTTTGTTAGCTCAGGGCTAACAATAACATGCTAACAGGCTTGTAGTAGTGTTAATATATGGATGTTTAGCAGGTTTAATGCATATCATGTGTTTATCATCATAGTTTGTTAGTGCTAGCATGCTAACAGCTAGTATTTGGTCATTAACCAAAGTGCAGGACAGTTTGAACTTTCAGCTTGATGATGGTGCTGGATGAAAAGTCAGAGGATTGCCAAAGTTATTAAAAATCATCCTGAAGGGGGCATGACTGTCTGTACCAAAGTTCTTGGAAATCCATTCAATATTTCTAGAAAAATTCGGTCAAAAGTGAAAAAACAAAGGAAGTTGTCTGACGGACATTACAATCTAAAGAGCCATGCTGCTAGCATAACTTAAACCACAGAGCGATTACAAGGCCGTATCGTCTCTCAAGGAAAACTATCAAGAGATATTTTAGATTAAATTGCCCATTTTATTTTAGTATGCTTGAACTTTTGCACAGTTCTTTAGATTGGCAAGATTTCCATACCAAGACATATCCATGTAGTCTCATACTGTTTTAGGATCAGTCATCTTTTCTTCTCCGTGTCAGAGCTGCCAGCATTCCCGATCCTCCTCAGTGTGAGCAGCTGCTGGACTGCTCCTGGTCCGAGCAGGGTGGAGGCGGGCACCCAGACCAGTACGAGCCCCTAAACCAAAACATCCCGGTAGAGCCAGCCTTAGAGGCCACAGAGTTCACTGTGCGGTCCATGGAGTCAGAGAGCCGCCCCGTGTCCATCAAGCGAAACAAGTCCAATCTGGAGGGAAGCGTGACCATTGAAATGTCTGCACAGCCGCTGCTGGAGCTCACACCCATGACAGGTAGCACTGTGATCACTTCTCACTGCAGTCACACTCCTGTGCATCACAGAATAGGATTTAGCATCAATATCACTCTGGATCACCTTGTGTAGGTGTTTCTGACATCTGTTGAAAGTGCCACTCTTTGAGTCTTTTTCTGATGATTCCATTGTGCCGGTGACTCACATTGTTCTTTCTTTGTCACGGTAGTTCATGTACAGCTCAAACAATTTCTGCCCCTCTCTCTCACCTCTGCTTGGGTTTTAGTGAACAGTAAAGAGTTGGAGCCGTACCACTCTGATCAGAGAGACGAGGAGACGGAGGAGGAGGAGGAGGAGGAGGAGGCGCCGTCTCCTCCCAAACGTGTTGTTCCAGACAGCATGTTCATCTTCAAGGCCTCCAACCCGTAAGATGATACAAACCCACTGTTTGTTTTTTGGGCTCTCTGTTTGAACTTTTCATCAACCAACGAAAAACATCTTCCCCTGTGTTGGTGCGCAGCATCAGGAGGATCTGTCACTATGTGGTCACTCTGCGCTACTTTGAGATGACCATCCTCCTCGTGATCGTGGCGAGCAGCATTGCACTGGCTGCTGAGGACCCGGTGTGCACTAATTCAGACAGGAACAAGGTGAGATCAAAATGTATCTCTCCTATTAGTGTCTGTATAATGCCACATTAACCATCATCATACTGCAGTGCATTGTGGGGGAGTTAAAGAACTGTGAACCGTTGAGAATGCCTTCTTGGAGTAGGGCAAGCATGCCAATTACTCAAATGTGAAAAAACGGCACACACTTTTAGGACTGTCACTTGTCAGACACATTCATTGTGTTACACTGGTTTGTACATGCAAAGTGTGGCAGAAGTAACTGTATGAAGAATCAAGAAAGAGAGCTTGAGAGAGAAATTCAAACAGTCACGTCAAGTTAATTTTATTAAAATATTCTAGTATCCCAGATCTTAAATTTGCTTTAAGGTGCAGAAAAACAAACAAAATGGAACAAACATAAGGAAAAGCAGCAGAGGAGGGATTATAGTCTGGATCATCTGGGTGACAAAAAATAAAGAAAAGTCATAAACATATAAAGAATATAAATGCTATTATAAATCAGTAACAGTCTAAAATTAATCTAAGTAATACAAAGGCTTACAGTCAGTCACTGGCATTAAACCAGAGAAATGCGATGCTGTTAAACTGACTACAGGCCAATGTAACAGCGACAGCAATGACTTCATTAACCTGCGATTTTAGGGCCAACTTGCAGACATTTTTCCTCAAGGATTCTCTTACTCATTCTAAAATACTGCTGATGAAATTTTAGCCCTCAGGTTTCCTGTTTGATCTCAAGTTGACATAACACTGCGTCAGCAACAATGTGTCGTGACACATTTGGCTTCACGCACATACACGGTGAGAATCAGCAGCTTGGCCTGAGAAATAGCTGTGCAGTTTGTTTTTCACAGCTTTTCACGACGCAGCATCATGGGAAGTGTCAAGAATGACCAAACAGGCGCAGACTAGTAAAATCATTCGACACTGTGTTTGACTTTAGTGTGTGAGAGAGAGAGAGTAAAGATCCACAAAGTCACTTTGTGAGACAGCACCTATGCATTGTGCTGCTGGTCATTTCCCCTCGGGAGCCTCAAACATCACTACAGACAGGTGTACTATGCACAGGTTGCGTCCAGGATAATGTGACATCATTGTGGGTGTGGTTACAGGTGCAACAGATCACATGTCTGATCACACCCATTAGTTGTGTTTGGTGTGTGTTCACAGGTTAAACAGACTGCAGTTTTTGAACCAGAGGGCAGAAAAACACGGTTTTCATACTGGCGTCAAGTTACTTTTAAAAGAGGCGCCACACTGACTTATCACACACACACACGCATGTACACACACACACACACACACACAGTGCACCTGCTGTGATGCTGATGAAAGACAGTTTGGAAAATCTGACGCTCGTTCTGCTTGTTTCCTTTCTGATTTCCTCCCAAACTGACTGCTTATTTTAAACAACATCACATCTGCAGATAATAAACTGTGGGAAAGAACAATTCAATACTATATTTTTTAAATTTAAATTCTGTCGAGCTGGGTCCTCTGCCAATAACACACCATGCAAAACACAGCCAGTAATGAATCCGTAATTGGAATCCATTAAATTCAATAAACCCTGAGAGGTCTTGGTTTAATTTGTACCTCTGCATTAACATGATAATACACAATCTGCTCGGTGCATCCCCCTGACAGATGAACACAGACATGCTAATGTGCATACCCATCCCTGGACACACACTTATGCACTAATGTGATGCACACACACATTTTTTGGAGACATAAAAGACACACATAAATAAATGATAAGGATTAGATTATCATCTTCTGTTGACCAGGCTGATTTATATTCTTGCAGTGGGGAAGCAGGGAGGAAAAGCACTCCAGTCATGTCCTCTAATCACATGGACAATGTTCTCTTGGGAGTTGGACAGCCACCATATATTACACCCCCTCCCTCACACTCAAACCCCCTCTATCTGTATCGCTGCTGTTGCTTTGGGACATCAAAGGAAGCCCAGTCATCCCAAAGAGATTCAAAAGTGAGGCTCGACAGAGGCGGCTGTACTGTAACAGCTTTCTAGCCGCGTGTAACAAATTGAAGCCTCTTGCTCGCACCGGCTGATGGAGCCGTCTGTGTCCTCACCCTGCAGCAATGTTCCCGTGTGCTTGAATGACTGCATATTTATTACTCTGAGCCACAAAGATTAGCTGCAACAGAGATGATGTCCTGTCATCGTTTAACTGCCACGCGTGTGGATTCACCCTGTTTGCCCTCATTAAAATCCTGCCATTTAGAATCTTCACTCAGAATTTGGAGTAAGTACAGATAATTAAGTGGAAGCCTGTTGTTGTTAAAGCGTCCAGAAAACACGCAAAACTTTCAACAGTAAGATCACGAACAATTTAGACTAGATGGTTTGCTAGAAAGCTCTAAAACGGTAACGGAAAGAACAACACAGACTATATAAATGGACAGTATTGTATGATTTATACTGGCAGCAAGCTGTTGCTTTAATTATTTGGTCACTCATCAGGTTTCCATCCGAATGTCTCGAAATTTTTGAGCGAATTTAGTGAAAATGCGCAAAAAGAAAATGCGACTTTATGCCCGTTTCCATTTGTTATTAT
>MDSQ01000130.1_pt1 | contig 14150 bp, 14 predicted proteins | sample 1008251 | NCBI WGS metagenome assembly MDSQ01 (sample SAMN05526597, study PRJNA338239) | gut metagenome | isolation source: Hindgut content | host: Naso unicornis | place: Saudi Arabia: Red Sea | collected 2016-05
GTGACAAATGTAAATTAAATGTGCTGTGTGTATTGAAATGGCTGCAAATGAAAATAACCAAACATGGTAATGTGGGTGAGTGTCGCAAACTTAACTTAATTGTGTGGCTGTGGCTACAGCCATCACAGCATCCTTGTTATGCACCATATTTTATATTTCTCTCTGACTCATGTCCATTAATAAAAAAAGTATTGATCTCTGTTAAGAATAGTTACTGAGCATATGTATATCTGTACATCTTTAAAAGCAAAATAGCATGGTTAACTATCAAATGGTTTCTATTTAAAAATATACCTATTGCATATGCATTTTTATCTAAAGCTGTGAAGAATTTACCAGTAAGTTATGAAAGTGCATACTTGTAATGATTTTTATTGAAACCAAACTAATGATTTTACAGAATATTGAGTTGAAGCCCTCCTGCCCCCAAATCTCTCTAAAAAAAGCAGTACTGAAATTGGACAAAAGTTTTTAGTAGATCCTGGATCACCTTGTTTTTTAAATAGTAGAATGACTTCAGCCAGTTTGAGGTTGGGAAGTATGATACCATTTTCTAAAGCTAATAAAAATATTAAAGTTAAAGGCTCAATAATAGGAGTCCTGAGTTCTTTGATTAGGGAGGTGCAAATTCCATCATGGCCAAGAGCTAATTTTTTTAAATAATTCTAATATATATCATTTATCTCCTTTAGGCAGAGCAAAATTACGAAAATGTGGAACAAAACCTTTTACTTAATCTGATGTATTTATTTGACAAGATTTTAACACACATAACAGGCTGATAACAAAGAAACACTCCATACATAACAGCTACCAAAGGTTTTCTTCTGGTATGGTCCACTCTGACCGATCTTCAACAGATATTTATTTTCTTCTTTTAACTAGCAACAGCTTCCTTTAACCAGCAAACTCTGTGAAAAACTAAAATAAATACATACATTAAAATAAAATACAATTAAATTTTTATCTTAAAATAATAAATAATAAATTAAATGTACAAACAATGTACTGTGTGCCTTCTTATTAGAGACATAAGAATTACTACAGTCTCTCAATCTGGCAGTGATATTCTTTTTTAGGGAACTCTTTTACTCTGTGTGCAGCTTATAATAGTATCTTCTGGAAGTAGACAAAGTAAGTGATCATCTAAAAAACTGCCATGTAAATACTACAAGTTGTCCATTCAACATTATTCACCAATCTAACAGTAGATGTTGCCATCATCCCAGGGAAACCAAATAACACTTGCAAAAGAATTATTTACAATATGATTATGAAACAAATAAGCCACTTTTTTGGGGGGAAAGGAAATCAAATCTCCGAAAATCAGCAAATTTTCATGCAACATCTATACATATAAGAGGGCTTATTTCTGTTGTGGTCCTTTATTACAGTTTTGCAGATTAAATCCTTAAGTGCCAAGCAAAGAGTGCCATTAGGCAGAGGGCCAGTGTCCACATAACTTTTTTTCTGAGTGCCAGCATCTTTTTTCATTTGTTCTCAATGAGGAGAGAACGTCTGCAGCAGCAGGTGGCTGCACAGAGAAAAAGTACAGTGCCCGGCGTCTTTTTCCAAGCACTCTCTATATCGCTGACCCAGTACAGTCAGTTCCTCACCTCTTATGCCGCTTACAGGAGTTTGGGAGCTGTTCCGGCTATTAACTGAACCCAACCAAAAGTGTTCTTTTTTTTGGTAAACAATGTTAGTAAATCTCTGAGTTATAATCGATTTCCATTTGAAATATGAATATCAGTCCTTTAAATATCTAGGTGTACATATAGCTAGCTCATTCAAATCCCTCACAATGGCGAATTTCAATACTATCCTAGAGCATACAAAGGCTGATTTGGGGTGTTGGTCTAACCTTCCAATCTCATTAGCTGGATGTGTTGACACCCTTAAAATGACAATATTACCAAGATTTCTGTATTTATTCCAAATTCTCCCCATCTGGCTCCCAAAACAATTTTTTTGTCATACTACAGAAATATTTCTCCTCTTTTGTTTGAAACCAGTCAACCCCTCAACTTAAGAAGTCCTATCTTGAGACCTAAATCTGAAGGGGGATTTGGTCTCCCCAACTTCTTTCACTTTTACTGGGCAGCAAATGTATCCAAACTAGCATACTGGGTAACAGCATTCTCTGATAAGGTGGGCCCGGTGTGGGCAATAATGGAGCTCGCTTCACATACAGGGATATCCCCAACTTCTTTTTTATCAGCTTCACTGCCAACATGCACAGATGTCAGAATCTTTTCTAATCCAGTAGTGCTTAATTCCAAAAACATTTTAACCTTAATCAGATGAATGGCCTGTCTCCTTTATCTCTTAATCATCTCTTCACACCCTCACAGATTGACTCAACTTTTGCTGGCTGGCGTCAACATGGGCTAGTCTTTTTTGAAGACTTGTTTGATGACAATTCATCCTTGCCTTTTGACTCTTTACACAAGGAACATGATATTCCAAAAAAGGGCACCTGCAAGCTTGCAGCGTCTCTGCTAAACATTTCCCCACATATCCCAAGCCCCCAAGTAAAGATTCTGAATATAGAATATTGAATTTAAATCCATTTGACAAGGGCCTAATCTCTAGGACATATGATATTATCTTAAAAATTGATTCACCTACAAATGCCAAAACACTTGAAGCCTTGAAATCTGACTTGGAAATGGTCATCCCGGATGATCTCTGGGAAGAATACATCTCTGCTATACATATATCTTCTGTTAACATCGGGCACAGCCTAATTCAATTCATGGTGTTCCATAGATTACATTATTTGAATGACAGACTATCCAAAATATACCCATCTGTTAACCCCATCTGTCCCGGATGTTGTAACTTAGTGTCCTTAGGTAACATGTTCTGCTCTTGCCCCTCTCTAGTCAATTTCTGGACCCCCATATTTCAAAGCCTTTCAGCTTTGTGCAATGCACCCGTTGAACCCAATCCACTCACTGCTGTTTTTGGTGTTATACCAGGGGAAACTTGTGACACCAGTGCTCAAAGGAGAGCAATAGCATTTAGTAGCCTCATAGAGCGCAGAGTAATTCTAATGAATTGGAAATCCAGCTAACACCCTCCTTTCAGGAGATGGTTGCAGGAGATGTTCTCCTTGATTCAGCTTGAGAAAATTAAACACACTCTGAAAAGCTCCTACGACAAATATATTAAAATATGGTTTACATTTATTGATCATGTAAAGGGACTGACCCTCTGATAGTCCATACTGTCTCACCAGGGATTTCTTCTTATGTGCACATTGCTATTGTAATTAATGTCCTAATATGTTTTTTTTTGTTTTTTTTTGGTGCTCTTGGCCTTAGGGCAAATGGGGAGGGATAAGGGATGGTATGATGTTGACTTGTTTGTGTATGATATGGATATGTCTGTATAGACATATAGGAGGTTAAAGCAGTCATTGATAAGGCCAAATTAAAGAAAGCAACCGGAATAGATGAGATTTCTTGATTTCTTATGAAGCTTTAAGGCACCAAAATTATTTAGAATTCTGTTTGAGCTATTCCAATTTTGTTTTGATCATGGTGTCATTCCTGCTCAGTGGTATAAATCTATTATAAAGCCTATACCTAAATCATCTAGAAATGACCCCAAATCACCACATAGTTACAGAAGGATAAGTCTTATCAGTAATGTCTATAAACTATATTCTGCTCTATTAAATAATAGATTAGTTGGACATCAAGAAAGGTCAGGATTGCTAGTAGATGAGCAAAATGGTTTCTGGAAGCAAAGGGCCTGTATAGACCACATATATTCGGTCACTTCTATTATTAGAGCAAGACAAGTCAACATTTGCATGTTTTATCGATTTCCAGAAGGCATTTGACTGGGTCAACAGAGAACTTCTGGAGTACAGGCTTATAAAATCAGGAATAAATGGTAAATTTTATACAGCAATTAAATCCCTTTATTGAGCACCTACAGCTTGTGTGCAGTTAAACGACTTAAGAACAGGCTGGTTTTCGACACCGTTCCGGGTGAAACAAGGTGATGTATTGTCTCCTACGTTGTTCTCTATTTATGTCACTGATCTGGCTGCTCAAATTAAAAAAGCAAATCTTGGTATTAAAATCGATAATATTATTGTGGGCATTCTTTTATATGCTGATGATATTATTTTATTAGCTGAATGCGAACAAGATTTGCAGAATATGTTAGAGTTTCAGACTGGTGTTGGAAATGGAGACTTGTGATTAATCAGGAGAAAACACAAATTGTTCATTTTAGAAAACAGGCTGTACAAAGAAGTTCATTTGTATTTAATTTTGGTTCAACACCACTGACCTATGCAAATGAGTATAAATACCTTGGCCTGACATTAGATGAACACCTGACCTTCAAACCAGCTATAGGTATCCTATCAGACTCAGCTGGCAGAGCCTTGGGCTCTGTACCGAGCAAAGTTAAGAACTGTAGAGACCTAAGCTTCAAGTCATTTACCCAACTGTACAAATCTTGTGTATGTCCTGTCTCAGACTACGCAGCGGGGGTCTGGGGGTTTAATGAACAGACCAAATCTGACACAGTTCAGTACAGAGCTATCCGCTCTTTCTTGAGAGTTCATAAACGTACACCAAATAGCTGCCATGTGTGGAGATATGGGTTGGGAACCATCAAATGTTAGACATAAATGTGAAATGCTTCGTCTATGGAACAGATTGGTAAATATGCCTGAGCATAGACTGACCAGAAAGATTTTCAACTGGGAAATATCAAAGGTATCTCCTTGGGCCAGCGAGGTGAAATCTTTATTTTCCACTTGTGATCTGTCATATATATTTTACAATAAATGTAAAAAATGTGCTATACATTTGATTTGAATTTGGTAATATATGCGTTGCTGGCATGGATAGCTGTGCTAGCATGGATAGCTGCGAGAACCCCTCTAGCGCCAAAGCTACGCAGCCCTCCGATATTAGAAAGCTTCTGAACGATATCCGCTCCGAAGTCTGTGCGTCGCGGACCGAGATACCGTCTGAGCTTAAAACGCTTAAATCAACATTACAAGCGCATGAGGTGAAGCTGCAAGAAGTTGGTGATTCACTCACTGATGTGGATGATGTTTGTGTATTACTTTGTTATTTGCCTAAAAATGCCAATAAAGAGATTCATAAAAAAAAAACAAAAAAACTTACACGTCTGAGCTTATCAGTGCTCTTATATAATTCAGCCGTTTAATACTGAATTTCAGTACCCTACATGCGAAACACAGTGCGCTGTACAGTTGTTCGGATTTAAAAGAGGCCTCAAGGCAAAAAATTTGCCTCGAGGCATTTTAGTAATCGAATTACTCGAGTTACTCGAGGAATCGTTTCAGCCCTATTTTTGACATTATAGTTTATGGTTAAAAACTACCACTTTTGTCCACAGGGGCCTCCAAATTCAACAAAATATGAAACTTCCTTGTAGTAGCTTTAATTAAAGTGTTATGCAATGTTTAAATGTTTCTCTAGAATGTCCAAGCTCATTATATACTCCTGGAGGGAACATATATTAACCTGTTATTAACATTACAGTAACTGTACTAAATACTGCAAGTATTTGTGCATTCTTCCTTTTGTTACATATTTATTTCAGGTTGAGGGCAGTGAAACTTTACACTCATCTTGAGTGGTTTCAGTTTTGTTGTGTTTTTACTGGGGATTCAGTTCGTCTTTCTCCCAAACATTGACATTTCTGTAGACATATCTTTACACGTGCAACTAGAGCATGATAGTAGACTTCTCAGTTTTTCTTTTTTTGCTGTGACCATTCAAATGGCTGTTAATGTTCAAAACCAACTTTACATGTTGCATTAGTCGGGGAAAAACACCTGTGGTTGGCCTCAAGTCAAATTAAGGGCCTCATAAAAAGAGGGAATAAAACCATCAAATTGCTTGTTTTGTTTCATCTCCTTCCAGAGTTTTATTTTCTCGCCTATTTAAAATATGCTCTGATGATTAGCAAGAGGGACGGTCTGAGTGTCCTGTGGTGAAGGTGTGTTGCTTATTAAGAGGCAAAGCAAAGCACTTGGATGAAGTCTGGTCTTTTTTTTCCAACCACAGGAAAACACTTCTGAAACAAATGATGACTGTTAATGAGACTATGGGAAGACTAGTTATGCTTATGATGAGGCAGGGACAGGAATGCATGATACAGTGTGCTGCAGTTTGTAGAAAGCTAATCAGGAATTGACTTTTTTTAATGTGAGTCTCATTTATTGATGAGGATTTTTCACAGTTTTTTTACCTTTTGTAGTTCAAACCATTGATTGCTTAATTGAGAAAATAACTGACATCATTAGTGTAAATGCTGATCAGTACTCTAGAAAAGCACGTTCCGGCTCCTATACTTTGAATTCTAATCTTGTCTGGTGATAGCACATCCTCTTCTGTGGTGCTGCAGCTGTCACAGTGGATGAGGAGAAACTTACTGTTTGACAAATTAAAGCTGGATTTGAATTCGCAGACAGTTTTCTACCAACGCTAGACAACACATCAGAAAGACCATCAAGTCTGATTCCACTCCAGTGAAAGTGTCTTGAGCAATGCATTTTTACAATTGAATTAAAGCTGCAAAAAAATGATGTGTTGCTGTTGTTTATCTGACTCTTATCTCTCTCCGTCTCTGTCAGCAGGTGTGAGCAGTTACCAGGTGGTTGTTCCTGAGAAAGTGAATGCAGTGCTGGGGAAGGACATCACACTGAGCTGCAGAATAGAAGTGGGCTTCAACCTCAGTCTCATACAGAGCTCGTGGGAACGTTGTCTTCCTACAGGCAACATTAACTTGGCAGTGTTCAGCTCCGAGTCTGGGATCTTCATCTCTCGGGATTATGTCAAACGCGTCTCATTTGTCTCCCCATCAGTGGAAGATGTTACCATTACCATCAGTGGAGCTAGCTTTGCAGACATCGGGCCCTACATCTGCAAAGTGGCAGCATTTCCCCTGGGCAACACCGAGGCATCCACCTATGTTGATGTATTAGGTAAAGTGGAGCTCTGACACTTCCTTTCTCATTGTACCGAGTGCTTCTTCATGCTGTTCTTTTCAAAGCAGGGCATTGTTGGTTGTGATGAGGCAAAGCTGAGGTGACCACTTAGTGTCTTCCCTGGAGGGATAAACTACTGCCTGAAGCTACCTGACTTTTTAAATTACTACCTGGACAGAGGACATGCAGACTTAAATCCCTTTAGGATTCTGCAGCTGTGCTACAAAAACTGATTTGTCAGGTTTAACCTTTTCCACCCTTTCCCTCCCTATAGACACTTTTTGGTCATTTGTATGGAGTGGGGCAGGTGTTCATTAGGAGGAGATATCAGGCCATGAGTACATGCTGTATAGAAGTGGTATACATACATTATCTGAAAGCTTGGAGATTAATTTGAGATGCAAATCAGCACTCTGTGTCAGGTTTTTCTAAACATAATCTTTAGGTGCTTATTCAAATTTTAAAAGTTTAGAATGTATAAGGGCAGGGAACACTCTAAATTATATGAGGACCATTCCTGTGCTCTATTTATATTATTGCAAGATTTGTGCAGACTTTGACCATTTTTGACCACTTGTAAATTGATGAAAATTTTCAAAAATCCCTCCAAAATACTGCATTCAAACACCAAGACCTTGAGGAACTCAACAGAGACATTGATGTTGTGATTTGGTATCAAAAACTTTTGACATTTTGAGGATTTCTTTAAGAATCATATTTTTCTGCAATTGGATGGCGAGCACTTGTGTTCTGGAGATTGCTTAGAAACTCCCTTATTGTCAATATACATAAGAAAACCATACATCCTCCGAATGCCCCAGGTCTCTAGTTTGTGGTTGTCAAGTTTCAAAAACTTCTGTCACTGCAATGAACACAATTGAGCTCATTGAATCCACAGTAGTCTCGGCATTCCAGTTGGACCCAATTTATGATATTCCAATACTGTTTAGGGACCCTGGTATACAGGAATATTCAAATACAATAGAAAAAAATAACACATTTACACTACATGTAATAAAAAAAACTGCAGTTTTTAAATATTCTACTTTCTACTTATTGGATTTTCAAATACAATACAGACTCCACAGTCACATATTGACAATTCAGAAATGCTCATTGTACACTACAATCATCTCAAAAATATAAGTTATCATACAACAATTAACAATATAATGGTCTTTTACAACACTAGTTTGGTTTAGATAGAGAGACCAAATGTATCTTATTCTGAGCCACAATCAAATCTAAAGTGGCAGACATCAGTATAGCTTGGGTACCCATAGAACCAATTTTCATTCAGATATCTTGAGGTGAGAGGGCCTCGACTGAACATGGCCATGCCAAAATTTGGCCTAACTTTGGAGCATGACCGATAAGCTAGAATGACATGGTTGGTACCAGTGAATTCTTCTAGTTTCATATCACGCTGGACATGCAGATATCTGTGGAGTTGAAGAAATCAAATTATGTCTCCATAATGTTCTCCAATAATTTACATACTCCACACATATTAACACTTTATATGGAACATGCTGTCCCTCCTCCCATGGAACAACCATGTAAACAGCGTGCAAGAGAGTTAAAACAGTCCCAACTTGATGCAGCTAGTTGCATGCAACAACAAGTAAATTGCAGGGTGTGATATAGAGTGACTTTTGTGACATCCAATTGTATTTAACCAAGCTGCATGAAAAAGTGTCATTTGTAGCACTGGTCTTAAAACTACAATGTGCAGCTATCTCCCTCGAGGCAGCGAGGATTGTTGTCCGCCCTCTTTACCCTTTGTCACTAATTATGAAGTCATAGCTCAGGCTGAGTAAATCGCACTTGTAAACCTCTTACACAGGCAGTAAGGAAAGAATATGATAAACGATGCTATAGTTATGGATATCTACACATTTAGTTTCACCATAATTTACCAATTTCTTCTGTGGTTAATGATATGATATATCTGTATGTTGAGGCGATTTCCCTTCCCTATTTATCTATTTATTCTTTGCTGCTTATATGCATGCTTACTTAATTTTTTTTACTTTTTTTTTTTTTTCCCCCCAGTTTTACAATACAGCACATGGCCGAAAAGGGTACGGGAGAAGCTAATAGCTTATCAGAGTCCCGCCCCTGTTTCCCACAAAATACATCGATTCACTCATTCATTTCATCCATCGATTTCATCATTCATTTTATAATACAACAGCAGAGCTGCGGTCTGTATCTCAGACCGATAGTTCCATCATAAACCGGTTTTGACTTGTCTGAGTCTGTCATATAGCATTCCTCTGCGCGTTTTAAACACTAAACACTATTTTGATAACAGCAATGTAAGAGAAGCTGCAAAGATGCTAATGTTTATTTTTATTTTACGGCTGCTGTTAAGTAAGAGGCCTTGTGGTATTTAATCATATTATTATGTCTTTGACTCATGAGGAACATAAAGCATACCTTGTGATGAACAGACCATTAACTGTCACCCTCCATCAGTGTTTTTATTCACTGCTGACTAACAGCATCTTCACTGACGTCTGCTGTAGATGGATTAGTGTTCCTTAAACTCCCTCAAATGCAGATTGCTGCACAGAAATGCAGCCAGTTTCAGGCTTTAATGTATTACAGATGTGTGGCACTCTGAGCTCTTTTCTGTGGCTTATCTATTAAGTAAATTAGATGCCAGTGGTAAATAGTTTTACTTTACAAATGACAAATGACCTCCGTGTGCAGGTCCTTTACAAAGCCACCGCGCTGGCTAACATAAGATGATAAAGGAGGCTGTTCTTGAACGGTACCCAGCTTCTAAATGGCCAGCCTGGTCGAGTGCATCATTCCTGTGTCAGGGAACAAACAAATAAGATGAAGTGCTCTCTCAAAGTCAGTGGAAAGGACAACCACACTGGCTCCCAACAAACAATGATAGATGAGCAAAACATGATGGTGTGGGCAGAGAACGGGGGAGCGTTCAATTAGTACAAGGAGGAATGGCAGTTTAAGGGTACAGCAAGAGGAGCTGGCAGGCATTAAGACATGCCAAATTGGAAACGCATACATCTCAGATGGCTGACAGCCTCATTCCCCTTCCCAAATTGGTCGCAAATTTATGATTTTCTATAATTGTTCATGTTTTGACACCTCATATTTCAATTTTGAAAATGAATGAGAGAAAAGCATGCTTGGGAGATTTTTTTTAAAAAGGAGTTTAGGGTGCTCCCATGTGAAAAACTTACTCTAAATGCTAAAAGGGTGAATTCAGCCGCATACTCCTCTTCCTCACCTCTCAACTTTGCCACTGTGCTCCAGGATTTGTGGCCCACTGGAGGCTGTGCGCCAAGCTATTGTGAAGAGTTACACCTTCAAAAGCACTCTGAGCCATACTCATGAATATTTATACACTGATTAGGTGCCCTGATTTATCAGGCTGCGACAGAAAGGAATGATGGGTCTTAAGAAGTTGAGGCACGCACGGAGACAAAGGTATGGCTCTGTTAATGCAGATCCTCCACGGCACATAATAGACTGTCCATTAGAGAACACTGCTGCCTGTGTAGAAACTTCCAACTTCAGTTTTTAGTTCATACAATGATAACATGAGATTTAGGTGAGCATAAATACTGCAGGGAATTCAGTGTAGGAAGTGCTAAAGATAAATGAAATAACAATATTCTTCTCTAAAGCATACATCATTTAGGTCAGTAAGATTTTTGCAACCAACCCCCAACACCAGAATAAATACATATTATAATTTTTCTGTTCGCAAACCATGGATATCATGAACCTTTATGGTTGTTTACGTTGAAAGTTTATGTTTCTTTAAGATTAAATTTTGTGTATTTATGTTCAAAGTTACAATCTTATTTTGTGAGATATGTCTGGCATTTTACCATTTGTTACATGCTTGAAAATTATCAATCGCTGTCTCCCAATTCAGCAACCGCATTCTCCCTCATCGCAAAGGATCCAGGAGCTGCAGTTGGAGGAGTATGTTTTTAAATGTAAAATTTAAAATGAGAAAACTAAAAATTTCTGGTTCCTTACGTGCACAAATGTTATCTGGTGTGTCATGGTTGCTGGGCAACAGGAGTGGTGCAGTTTGTAACAAAACAGGGAAAGTTTTGTAGACCAGACTGTCTTACTGGGTTTGGCCTTTGCAGCCAACAAAGGCGTGTCCTTCATCAGCTGCAGTATTTGGAGGATGAAGCTCCTGAATTGGGACACAGCAAACGTTTGTCAACCCCCACAGGATGCTCATGTGACCTGGAAGTGGCAGTTCAGGCACTGAACATTCACAGACAGTAATTATACAGGAAGTACTCTTGATACTTCAAGTAGTTTCATTCTGAGCTTTCACTTCTCTTTGTCCATCATTTTCTACTAAACTATGTTGAACTTTAAGAAAAGCAGCAATTAGAGAGCAGTTTAAAGTTTCTGAGCTAAAAAAATCCAGTTTGCTCTGAACCGGTTTTCCATTGTGAAGTGATCTGTGATAAAGAAAAGATTGTTGGGGATTTGTTGGTCGAGTGCACTGATTTTGAATGGTTGCCTTTAGAAAGCAGTGTCATTGTCCTTTTCATGGTGATTATATAATTACTCAAGGTAATCCTCAGAAGAGCTACTTTAAAACTTTTGTTTCAATGTTTTTTTTTTTATTTTGGACAGCTATTCACTCTGACTTGAATGATATTTAAACCAAGTAGCCAAACAGAAAGAGGCTTTTCTTTGCACGAATGCTCTCTCTCCTCCTGAACTTTAATTACTGGATAAAGAGAGACATACTTTGCCCGTGAAAAGATGGAACATTTCTTTTTAAATAAGCTAGATAATAAATAAGTCTGGCCATAAAGAAAGGATCTTGAGTCTATGGTTTATTTCCAGTACTTTCTCAAGGCTACTCGATTATTTCTTGATCTGTACATGACCCCTATAGCTTCACCCTTCATCCGCTGTTATTCAGTTTACACAGTCATTTACTCTTCTACTGCAATATTAAAAAATCCTGTCCTGTGGTTTTAATTTCTAGATGCGAAAATTTGACCAAAAACTGTCTAGTTTGTCTGAAGTGCCTCATATTATTTTCTTTTCTGTATTTGTAAGAGTATAAACTGTTCAGAATTTGGTCCCTATGTAAAAGATGTAAATGATGTAAATGATGACTATTGTGTATTCAGATCTGCAAGGGGATGTGGTGAAGCATTGCAGTCAGTGTGGACGGTTGAGTGGATAAAGTGTGTGACTTCAAGTGCACATTTTCAGTTTAGGAAAATAAAAATCTGACAAGACATGCCAGAAATTTGAAAGCACAAATTAAATATTGCAGGTACTTTTTCCAATGCTTGGCTGAGATGGAAAACTTGGTTTTTCGATAAGAGTAATTTAGTAAATAAATGAAGAGAGATAATGCACATGAAGCATGAAAATAAACACCTACTGAAGCTTCTCAACTGTGGAGACAACGAAGAGTGGATTAGATTTGTGAGTGAGGCGTTTTTCATTGTTTAAGGTTCAGCTGATGTTTTTTGCCGTTGTCTCGTTGCATCTTCTCCTGCAATGTTTTGATGACACCCAGGACAATTAGCCCTTTGGGATGTTTTTCTAGATGATACAACTCAAAATATTTTCATAACAGCAGTGATTTGAGACATGCAAAGGTATAAATTTGCACTAAACTCAGGTGGAAATCTGACTTTTTGACACCAGTGTCCTCGGTTTGGTTCTTGTCTCCTATCACTCTGTCAGTGCTGATTGTCTTTTTAACGATGACCACAAGCTTCACCAAATCCTAGCAAAGTTAGGATTAAATTTCTTTCTTTTCAGCCAGGTATCATGTGCAAATAAATCTTTACTGTAGTGGCATCTCACCTCTAAATCCACCCAATTTTATTTTTAAACATCTTATGCTAAGATCTATGTCCCAGAGATCCAAAAGAACTCTATTGTATCTAAAGTATAACTGACAGGCCTTTAAAAATTGATAAGACCCTTACCCTCTGGCTGATTATCTCATGTTTGTAAAACAAATTTTAGCAAACTATATTTATATCTATCTGCTTACAAATCAAGAAAACATGGTCAAACAAGGTTTGTTAATTTTAGCTAACAAGTAAGCTGTGTGTTTGTTTACATTTTGTCCATACACAATAAACGGAACAGAATGGAACCGAAAATGTGAGATGACGTCAGTCAAAAAGAACGTCTGTGTCAAAATCCGTCTTCACAGTAATATTCCAGCAAGGAAGGCAGCGGTCGTAAGGAACTATTTTTCCAGGCGGAACAACTTTTTTCCCCTTGATTCCCCTCTCTCTCTTACTGAGTGATTTTTGACCAAAAAAACGCAGCTGTTCTCTTCAGAATGGTGAATTACCTGTACCTAGCAACTTTCACGTGTCCTACAGTGTTTCTATACCCTGTTTCAACATGAATGGCAGTGGATGGGCTTTAAAAATGCAGCCTGACAGCTACTAAAGTTTACATGGTCACGTTTTAACAACAACATTTGTAGAAGATGGAGGCGATCTCTGCTCGTGGTTAGAGGTCACAAATGGACTGGTATGGTCCTTTACAACAAAAAACAGAGAATCAACATTCAGACAGGCTTCCATCATCTGCCATCCCCAATCAACCACGACATTCATGCTTTTACTGTGTTTTTGATATGCCTGCAGTCTAATACATATTAATTACCTTGCAACATTTTGTCTTGTTTTTGTTACCTGTGACAGGAAGTGATGGACCAAACTCCAGAGGTAAAATCTGCAGATAACTCACGCTGTGCTCTCAGAGGAGGACGATGAATCCGCAGCGAACGTCAGCTGAGAAAAGTAATCAAAGACCTCCGGCTCACCTCGACGTGCTTCCGTTTTGTTCCTCGCTCACGTCGGCCTTCCTTCCCAGTTTGAGTGACAGGTGAGATTAAGCCCCCTTTAAACACTATCTGGTTATTGGAGGAGCAGTCTAAATTGAAGCAGTGTTATTTCATGCTGCCTTGCTGAGTCAGTGGGAAAGTGGGAGCAGGGGGCGGCACTTCTCTGAATGAATAAAGAGCTTTTCACAGGAAAAGGTGTTGAGCCAGATCTCAAATACATTACCGAACAATAATGAGAATTGTAAATGGAAGAGGGGGAAATTAAGATTAAAAATGTTTTGAACAGAGGCTCTGCTTTTGTTTAAT
>MDSQ01000131.1_pt1 | contig 14138 bp, 13 predicted proteins | sample 1008251 | NCBI WGS metagenome assembly MDSQ01 (sample SAMN05526597, study PRJNA338239) | gut metagenome | isolation source: Hindgut content | host: Naso unicornis | place: Saudi Arabia: Red Sea | collected 2016-05
TTCATCCTGCTCGTGTCTTCCCAGTTTGTTATTCATTTACTTTTTTGCCCTTGTGGTTTTGTCACTTACTGCTTTTGTTGGAGTTCTTGCCTGCCTTAGTTTTTACACCTTTTTGCATTTTGGATTTTTTGTCTTGTTTTGAACCATTGTTTTTGTCAGCTTTCATTAATGCTCGCCTTTTGTTGAATCATATTTTCTGTGTTTAGTCTGTATTTTGGGTCCTCTTTTTGCTAAACCTGGCAGTAGATAAAGTCCGCCTAATAAAGTCAGTCATCACTTGCATTCAAAAGCAAAACAATATTTTTTTTAAAAAGTTCTAACTTTTATTTAATTTTAAAGATTCAATAAGGTTGCTCACTTTTAAAATGATGTTGAATTAGATAAAAGTTGAGGAAGAAATAGGACAAAACACAGACAAACGAAAAAAGAATCAGTCACATACTGAAGTGTGGAGGTGTATGGTCATTACCTAGACTTCAGTTATTTATTGAGTGAAGCTTGTGCTGAAAATTAACCACAGATTCGGAATGTTAAAGAAAAAGGCTGATTTTCCAAGTTTAGATTGCATTGAGGATATCTTAAATGTAATTCAGTCATTTGAGTGAGTGTGATAGCATCCATGGCTCCAATCCTGCATTGTTCAGATGTACGGTTGTAACTTTACAACAACTGTTGTATAGATAAGCTAATAACAATGCTTTTATGCCTCCCAACCAGAAATAACCAAACCACCTTATCATAATGAGAGGTACCGTAGCTATCACCAGTAATAAATCTGAGAGCAGAATGACAAGACTTATCAGGAATGTCAAAAGACAACAGGTCCAGTTTGTGGAAGATTTGTGAGAGAGAGACAACACTAAAACCAACAGATTCAAGTGAGACACAAGTAAAAAACTGAGCATACACTAAGGGCCCTATCTTATGCTGCTCTTTAGTGCAATTTCAAAGCACAGGGTTAATTTATATTAATGCTCCAAGTTATGTAAGGGCGTGGCCACTCTGAGTGACAGCTAGCTGGTAGCTGTCTAACTGACAGCTGCTGTGCGGTTAATCGTACTGACAGACCGTCCAAGAAAACTGTGCTCCAGTTTTTTAAGTGAGTGATATTCTGGTATTATTTTTTAATGTTGTTAGCAATGTTAGCACTAATTAGCAGATATCCCTGTGGGTCTCCCACACCTGACTTGATAACGGAGCTCTTTAATCGGCTAGCTAATGAATTAAGCTTGGATTAGCCTTGAAGCAAAACACAGTGCCAGTGATGCTAATGGGAGTGTACAGAAGCATATCTAAGATAACATCACAGTTATTATGCGAGCATACACTGAAGTCAAAATGTAATGAATACGTTTGAATTATATTGATTATAAATCTTATAATCATGCTGATAAAACTTTAACAAAATATGTTTATGTAGGTTTGAAAAATGGTCAACCACATTAATCAGCTGAGATTAACATGAAACTTGCCATAAAGCCAAGTGGCCAACTGTCTGTAATTACAACAAGCTTGTTTATAATGTAACTTTACTGAGTAGATAGATAGATAGATAGATAGATAGATAGATGTGCAAACACCAGTCTTACAGTCAACCACAGTCCTGGATGTGAGGGGGAAAACATGGCACAGTAAAACGGCATCTGAGCTTCTCCGTTGACCTCCATGTGCACACACTAACCTCCCAAAGCTGCCAGTGACAGTGTGGGCATGTCTCTCTGTCCTATCAATCATGCTACCAATATTTGACCAGTCGGATGCTGCTCCATAGCCAGTAATGGGAAAAACAAGCTTTTGTTGCATCTTCCAAGATTCAAACAGTAGTCACTCAGTCTGTCTTATCTTATAGGCAAGGCCAGATCCTGTCGGAACGGGGTCCGGGACCACTTGGTCGCGATCTGGCACCTATTTGCGTGGACCCGCCACCCCACGTGGCAAAGAAACAAAAATAGTAACACAAAAAAATACATTTTACAGACCATTTTCAAACAACCCCACGTTCTTTATTAGTTTAGATTTTAGAGTCAGATCACTTAAGTCGAGAGGACAAGAAGTGTACAACACTGCGGTCATTTCAGAGTGCAGGGCAACTGCGGTGTTTGAATGGACCGGCCTGGGCGCTTCAGACAGCAGCGCAATGAGGAGAACTCTTTCCAGGCATCACACTAAACGGGGGAAACTCAGTAATGAAACACTGAACCAAGGCAGTTTTCTCTAAGTTTGGCAAGGAACTTTGAGGATGGTTTGCTATCACAAAGGTGGCAGATATGTTTATAGAACAGCTGAAGGCTCTTTACATAAATTACTGGCCTGAGCACACACGTGCCCTGCATGGAGAGACTGAAGTTGCATTGCTGTGTCAGTGGGGTTTCAGACAGTACAGAGACTCAGGAGGGAAAGACATCCCAGAGGAACTGAGGGAGCAGTTTGTTGCTGTCAATACTATTCCTAATTAAATTAGAAGAAAGAAAGAAAGAAAGCTTGTTTGATTCTTTATTATTAGCTATTGTCTTCCTGTATATGTTAGACCTGTCGAGAAATTAATTGCTGCTCTAAGCCCCACATGAGGTGATGTGGGCATTTGCTTGTGTAGTTCAGATAATCTTAAAATATTGCCATAACATTTTTATCATGCAAATCCTTTGAAATTGAGGTCTGTGTAAACCCCACAACGTAGAATTTGTGTATATGGCATGTTTTCAGCGTGTAATTCTGCACCTGTGCCCGCCCCCTCATCCCACCACTCTCATATGCACTTTGTGTTCCGGCACCTTCTGATGTACAAATTAAGTACTGTGTATATGTGACCAACGAAGTACATTTACCTTTACCTTTGACCTCCCATCACTGGGGACATTTGCTGAGGAGAGGATTGTACCAAAAAGAGATTTCAAGACACTTTCGAATAAGCAGTTGCATGATGATATACAGCAACTGAAATCCACAAAGACAAGCTTCATTCAAATACCCTTTATTCAATAATGAATAAAAAGCAGTGGATACGTAATGTATGTCTGTACACCTCCACACTTCCCTCAGTGAAGGTCACAGCTGTTAAACACTGGTAGCAGGTGTTCAGGTGCTTATCTTACGGAAACAATTTGCAGGTATTTTGTTTGTTTCCTCCTCATTGTGTGCAATCTTCCTACACATGCATCTAAATTAAATTCACTTTCAAATTTGAGTCTCATCAGTAGCAGTTGGGGTTTGATACACAGCATGGAATGTAAAGATGTCAGTGTGACCATGATAATAAACTGTTGTGACTTACAAGGTCTTGAAGAAATCATCCAAACTCCCCACTCACAACACATTAGCCTGTATGCCCTGATGTGGCACTTTTGTTCTAACAGCATCAGTAATGTGTTGTGCATCTGTTCTCCCTCATATTTGTAGTCTCCATGATAAATGCAGAGTGTATAGACCACCATAATTCTTCACCTCCATCGTGAAGTGACAGCATTTAGATGGTTTACTGCATCCAGCTATAATCCACCATAATCTTCTCCTACTTAGCTCACTTAACTCTCAGTTGGCTGAATGACTGCAGGGCAGAGTTGGTTCAGATGGAGCTGGGGCTGACATCCAGGACCAGAGTGCTCCATCGTATGACATTCCTGTGTAGGGATTAAATCCTCTAAAGTGGCCAATTGGAATGTCAAATAACGCGATCAGGGATTTAAATATAAAATAAAACAGTTTTTGATCGGCTTCATCCTGCTGAAACGATGCTCCGCCTCACTTTTGTATTCTCTGAACGTAGTCTTGATCAACTGCATGTGTGTTTTATGAGTTAATAATCCATGTATTGTTACTGCACAGCAGACATGGCAGTGAAGATGGCAGCTGCGGAAAACGTAATCTGTTGTCTACATGAAACTCGACTGAGCAGCCGTTTTAAGTTGTTGTTCCACTCCGCCTCTGACGAAGCTTTTACTGTGACCTGATGTGTCCTTTCAAGCTGACAAGGCTTTTAATCCATTTAAACTCAAAGCCATTTCCAGATATTCAGGCACATTCATGGTTTTACTTTTTGACCGTGAGTTCATTTGCAGTAACACAGCAATTTGTCTCCTGCAAGACTGAAAATTGATAAGTGACATGGTTTTGCTTTGCTGGGGAAAATGCTAAACCACATAAGTAGGTGAAAAAGCTTTTGAATTTTTTCCCCTGTGTGATTAATTTATTTGCAATTCACTTGGAGTTAAATGCTTTACACCACATCCAGTTTAATAGACAAGACTAAGCTTAAATTCTTTGATATGAGTACCTGAATCAGGAGGCAGCATTCTTACATACAGCAGGGTTCTTGTCCAGTTTACTTTGTAGAAGCCAAAAGGATCTCGCCAAAAGCAGAAGCTGGACGCTGCCCTCAACACCACCATACAGACTGTCTCCGGATGTCTACGAGCCACCCCAACAAACCAATTGCCTGTCCTCGCTGGTATGGCTCCAGCAAAGGTCAGATGAGAAGCAGCCACGCTGGCCCTCACTCAAAAGGCACAGACGAATGAATCCCACCTCCTCCACAAGATTGCCACGGAGACACCACAACGCTTGCGTCTCAAGTCCCAGCGCCCCTTTGCCACACACGCCCAAGAGCTGCTCCGCACAACACCATCTGATATCTCCAAGGCTGTCTGGGTCAAAGCAAGATGGAGGAGACTGATGGAACCGTCAAGGCCTCACCACTAGATTGAAGACCCCACGGATGTTCTCGGCCAGCACCTGCGCTGAAAGCAATGGACAACCCTCAACCGCCTGAGGACAGGCATAGGACACTTCGGGACAGCTATGCAAAAATGTGGTCTCGTGTACAGTGCCCACAGCGAAAGTGGGGATCCAATACAACCTGTGAAACAGCCTGTTCGGATGCACGGTGCACTGCTCTGCCTTTTTTGTTCTGTCTATTTGATGTTGTTTAAAATTTTGATTATCGATTATTGGACATTTTTGAATTGATTTAGAATCATCAATGTCTGAATCACAATGCATCTTTGAATCGATTATTTCTCCCACCACTAGTGGGCAACACCACTTTTGTCCACACACTCTGCCAAAATCAACACAAAATGAAAGTTTTGAAAGAGAGGGGCTTCAAAAACAGTTCAGCAATTCAGGTTTCACATCTAATCAGTTCAGTTATTTTATAATCTCAGATGAAAATCTAAGCTTGCAGTCAGAAGCACAAGATAAAGACAAGTCAAGTACCAAACAGAGAAAAGTTAAAAAACAAATTATGCATGCATGTTCCTTGTATGAACGATACACTCCAAGGAGAGCAGCGCTAATACTGAGCAAACTCTCCTCGCTGAAATGAATTCATCTGTCACCACCTGATATTTTGCAGTAAATAAAAATGAATCCCTTACCTTCTCCTCCTCCTTCTTCACAGTCTTGAGGTTGGCCTTGAAGTCCACAGACTCTTTGACCTTGGCGCCAAGCAGAGCTCCCAGCATGGCGTCAGCAGACACCCTCACCCTCCTCAGGGCCGGTCTCTTCATCTTGCCCTTCAGCTCAAAGATCTTCTGAGACAGGTCCTGTATCTTTTTCCAACACAAATGACAGCAAATGTTGGCGGCATACAGGATGCATTCCCTTAAATTTTTAGGACATTTAATTTTACCTGAAAACCATGTAACTCAAACAGGTTTTCAGAAATGTAACTTACCTCCCTTTCATTTTTCGTCACTTTAGATTCAATGTCGTACCGCTCTTCATCAACCACATCGATTTTCTGGTGTAGCTCTTTGCAAAGATTCTGCACACATAAACTTTTAGTAAATTGGACTTTCTTAAGTGCCAAATGCTGGAATTTGTTTGCTTGTAATTTCTCTAAATAACTGATCTGGAAATAGTTACACAGTGAGGAACAATGCACAGAGACAGCTCATTAAGAGTAGCATGAGTAATCCAAGGCTTTTGCTGTGGATTGTTGTCATAGAACCTGCTTTTCACGATTCATTATTCTGATTAACCGAGGTTACTCTTGGCAGGAGGTATCGCTGTGGTATAAAAATGTAATTTTTAAACGCTTTCTGCACCACAAACTAAATAACATCCATCTTGTCCACCTTTTTGGGTGGCAGCACAAGTCTTTGTGATAGATACTTTATAACCTCTGCAGATTAAACCAAAACCAGCTGTAAAAAGTGTCTTAGGTGATCCTTTAGAGTGTTTAGACAGTAATGTGATTGAATAGTGACTTTCTTAAGAGCCAAAAACAAAAAGACCAGGGGATTAAAATGTGTCATTGATAAACGTACCTGTAGATCCTGCAAAGATAAGCCTGACATCTGCAGTGCTGGGACTCTTTCGGCGAGGGTTCTCTCTCGTTCATCCTTTCTGGCTTGCTTGTCATTGTCCAGCATAGTCATGGCCTTCTTTAGCAATTTGGTCTAGTACACATATAAAATATAACCTTAGTGAGCCTGACAGTATGTAGTGAACAGCACGTAAAGAATGTACATTTCTGTGCAAGATTTTTACAGATTTGCCATCCAAGACCAACACAGTCACACATAAAATACCTTTAAGAACAGTCTGCGAGATGCAGAGATCTTTGGCTTTGGTTTCTGGAAGAAAAGATGGTACAGTATACATGTCAGATGTCTGGTAAAACTTTCCAAATATACAGCAGCAGATCTGCAGGTTTTACACATTAGTGTTTTATGATTGAACACAAATAATGACAATATAATACAGCACTGACAACAGTCAAAGAAGAATTTGACTTTATTGTTTGAATTCAATTTTTTTAATGTATTTTTCAAGTGTTAAATCAATGTATTCAACTTATTAAGGTACTTGGAATACAGAATCCTCATAATTCATCATGTTTCTAGTTGCACAACTGATGCAGTGAATTAATAACCACAGTGTTTGAAACCAACTTACTGAAACTCTGTCCAATTTTGGTGGTGGTGTCCACGATTCAAGAAGAGAGAGAGATACGTGTCACATTTTTGGTATTATTTCACATGCTGATAAGTGAATGGTGTGATGAAGGTAAATGGGACATGTGTACATACCCTTCAGACATGGTTGCAGTACTGTGTGTCTCCCCTTGTTAAATCTATCAAAACACAAAAGAAAGACAGAACAAACATAATGTATACCTGTATGTAAAAATGTTTGTATTTTTTGAAGAAGAATACACATATATCGCTAATGTCTTATTTGTTGTTTGTTGTGAACAGAAGTAAGATAAATTAAGCAGAACTGACCATAAACTATCATGACTTCTGACAGAGTAATCCTACATGCTATATGTTGCAGTGCCAATTCAGGGGGCACAAACAATGTATGACATTGTCTAAAGGTCAAACCTACTGTACGACTTCAAAAATACACTCTACAAAGACTCAACACTCAACAAAGCAAAAATCTGTTGCAACCAGAAAATTCAATCAAGACCAAATAGGCCAGTATTAAGGTTTTTTCTAATATATATAATTTTTTTTATAACTCTTAGTGCATAAGCAAAAGAAACCCCCCAAAAAACCTCTTAAGTTCTACATCATTAAATTTAAATGACAGTACAACATTACAGCAGTGAGATTTGATTGCAAAGGAAAACTCATTAATCAAAAGCACGCTGGGATGTGTTATTTATAACGACCTCTTGGATTTCTGTTCAAGATTCGAAGAAGCAAGCTGAGCTGAGACAAGAACAAAGAGCAAACACTGCAAGTCATATGTAAGGAGAACCTGAATCCTTTATTTGAATAAATAAATGCATTCAGTTGTAACAGTTGTAAGTAACATTAACATTAATGCTTTTTTGGAAAAAAAAAAAATCCAGCCATGATTTTCTTTTTACCATTGTTAAAACTGGAGAACCATCAATTTTCTCAACTCAAGCACAAGTATTGTAATAAAAATTCTTCATTCGCTGTTTTATCCATTAACGTCTGTAATATTTTCAAAATAAAAATCCTTACCTTTTACAGTAGGTGACAAATACTCTCTGGCGTCTTTTTCTGAGTGGAGAAGGGCAGAAAGAGGGTAGATATATAGATTCCAGCGCTCATGTGAGTGGCTCACCAAAATAGACCGTCTGTCCTCACCATTCTTGCACTACGTCTCTCACATCCCATAAGTATGAGGTGTGAAGTTCTTACTTGGACTGTCCACCTGTGATGCGTTCTTAGTGCCTCCGTCTCCTCGCTGAGGAGGAGAAGGTGAAGCTTGAGGGAGCTTAAGTCCAATCACTGAGAAATTAAAGTAGATTCACAAACACTCACAAAAGAATCATCATGTCACACAGTGAAAGGAAACGATGGCAGGTTTGTTATCCTTTTATTGAGAGAAAATTTCTGGTTTCATGCTTGCGCCAAGTACATAAACTTAATATAAAGATAAACTCCAGCTGCAATAACCTTAATCAAAGACTGCAATCATGCTGTTTAACTTTAGCATTATGTCTTAAATTGCTAATAACGTCTGTAGGAGGAACTGCACGGCGTGGCAGCAGATAAAACCCAAGGGACAAACAAATTTCTGCACATTCAACATACTGTAGCCTCACACGTGTCTGCATATCCTGTGATGCTATGAAAGAGTTATGCTGCCATCATAAGGCTGCAGGAGAGAACTACTGCAAACAGTCACCGCATCCCTGATACAAAACAAAAAATTGTTCCTTGAAATATTGATCTGTATTAAATTATTGATATCATTCCAAATATATATATATAAATATTTGGAAAATAGACCACTTGGAGTCATTCCTTTTTAAATAAACAACACCTGTAACTTTTCCTTTATTTCTATAAAACCACAACCAGCAAAACTAGTCTGTTTTTAAGAGTGTAAATACTTGCAGTTCATAAATCACTATAATGTGCTGTAGGTAAGACGATAAGTAATGTCAAGAGTTTATCATAAGAAGAAGACAAAAGTAAGTGTTTCTTTAGTTCCCGGAGGCATCAAACAGCTTCTTCCTGCCCTCCATACCAGACATGGCGTCCACGTTCTTACGCCAGTCAGTCACTTCCTCCTTCTGTTGGAAACATAACATGACATGGTCACACAGCCCAGACAGAACACATGATTTGAATAAAAACAGCTACTGCCTGAAGTTTTGTGAAATCCTAAAGTAAGCCAGGTTTACCTTCTCCTCTTCCTTCTTGACCGTTTTGAGGTTTGCCTTGAAGTCGATGGACTCCTTGTGTCTGGAGCCCAGCAGGACGCTCAGCATGGCCTCAGCTGAGATCTTCACTCTCCTCAGGGTCGGTTTCTTGAACTTACTCTGGATCTCAATGATCTTCAGTTTCATGTTCTCAATCTGGCCAGGGAATGATGGGATAAAAAGGATTGGGCTGCTGCTCACTTGGATTTATCAGTTGGTTAACACTTGAAACTCCTATTCAAAAACTTTATCTTTAGGTCATTTTTCTCATATTTTTGTGAAACTTTTTAATAAACTTTGCAGTCTTCCTAAGCAGGAATGTAATTAGATAAATTGATATGTGTTTAAAAGTTTTAGAAAAAGCTACTAGGTAAACCTTGGTTTAAGATTTTGCTTTCAAACTAAACCTAAACTGTTTAAATTTAGTCATGGTAAACTGTTTACAGTATGCTGTGCTTTTGAATGGAACCACTGTGCAATTTTGTTCTTGTGGTGAAAGTGAGCAGCCGTTCAAGACAGGAGCAACCAGTACAAGGTGACAGAAATTCTTTAATACATGCATTTTATCAAAAAAACATTTAAGGCCATTTTAACTCTTACTTCAGATAAATAAATAAAATATGCAAAATTAAAAAACAATATCCAATGACTAATTTTAGGGATATTTAGTAGTCTGTGGTTAGACAGTAATTGCTGTTAAAAGCAGGGAAACTCATGATAGACTCATTTACTGCCGAATGTGTCGTTGGTCGAACCCAAATATAGAATATAAATGTCACTGTGAGGGATTTTGTGTTTCCTGAGGCTCAAATCATTTTAATATAGGCAGCAAAAAAAAGGTAGCAGTACAAATCTTTACTGCGGTGTCATATCTCTGTTAAAGTCAGTTGAATAATGTGACTTTTCACTGTTGACTGAAAGCAATGGAGCAGGTTGTGTGCTTATAATTAATTTTCTTTCGGCTTATGGTTGATGTTGTAAAACACAAATGTGACATATGGTGAGGTCTAAAATATTTTCAGCTCTGTTTGGAGTTTTAGCAAAGTCACAGTGAACCTCAAAGAAGAGCAACGGACTGTAAGATTCTGTTATGTCCCGTTATTCTCAGTGCTTCCACTTGGATGCAGTGTTTGCCAACTTCAGCTCCTCTGTATGTTTTGACCCTGTCTTCATAGTAAAGATGCAGTAACTTAAGAAGCACTTCCACACGCAGTGTTTTATCTTCTGATTCATTCGTAAGCAGCTCACCTCAATGTCATTTTTGTGCACCTTGAGGCTGATATCATACCGCTCCTCATCCACAACATCAATCTTGTGGTGCAAGTCTCTGCAAAGGTCCTGTAAAGAGTAAAAGACACCCTCTAGTGGTATGAGAATATAATAAATGAACTCAAACAGAAAAAAATGGGAAAGGTAAGAGAAGAATATTTTTAGAAGAGAATGGAATGAAAAGATATACCAGCAGCTCTTGCAAAGACAGGCCAGACAGATTTAGAGGAGGAACTCTTTCTGCCAGAGCAGCTTCTCTCTCATGCACCTTCCGCTCCTTCTCCTGCTCCCACATCTGAGCAGCAACGGCCAACAGTCTGATCTGAGTAAAACATCAAAATAAACAGATGAAAAAAAGGCTTTTTCTCTTCCTATATAATTAGGATCTCTGGACCAGTTAGGCCAAAAGTTCAGATAAATACCAAAAATACTACTTGACCATGAGTATGACATCCTTCTAAGAATTATTATATTTGTGAACAACATTTCCTGGGTTGCAAATACTGTACAAAGTATGTCATGCTGTTTGCTAGCTAATGTTTACAGTTTTCATTTGTTTTCTCTTTGAGGTTTTGAGAGGAGAAAAATGATATGCCTAAAATCTTATATAAAAAGATTCATCATTATAAACAGAGAAAATCAAATCAAACATCAATAAAGAATTAAAAACAACAACAACAACATACCTTCAGCCCCAGCTTTCGGGAGGATGAGATCTTTGATTTTTTCTAGAATTAACACATAAAAATTTTGGTTATATTCGAAACTCAGCATACTGTATGCTACAGGGCACATCACATTTGTATACATGATTTCATGAGCTAGATGAAGGATTGATAAAAGGATTTATTAAAGATACTGTATTGTTTAAATACTCACAGGTCTGTTGGAGCATTAACAAAAGAGAGAGAACGCAGGTCAGCATATTAACATAATTATTATCAAGACATAGTTTTGAAGATGTAAAGAAGCATATTACATTAAACTGAAAGAGATTATACTCACGCATCTGCCATGATTGTCTTAAATTCTCTCACTGGAATCAAAAAAATGAAGAGGAAATGAAAAGCCTGTTGCCAGAAAATAAAACCTGTGTTTGTGAAATTTTAACCATAGTGCGTTTAATTCCAAACCTGGAGAATGTCTTTCACCTAAACACCTGTTCAATTAAGCTGTAAGTCTGATGACTCTTGAACCTCTCTGGTCAAAGTATTTCACCCACTCCAAACATTCATCAGCCCATTAAAGCTGAATGCACAGAGTTATTTACTGTTCACTCGTTATTCCCTTGGTTAAAGCGGAAACTTGAGTATTTTGTTTACCAGACAAGTACTTATGTCACAGTTCACATTTTGTATTTCATTTTGTTACATGTCGCCTACATTAATAACATTAGCTTACATTGTAATAATCCATTACAGTTTATGTAATCAAAGAATAGTACATGCATGTATGTATGTATGTATGTAAACAGGACACTGTAAGCTGCAATTCAGTCAGGTGAAATTTAAATAAAAATGAATAAGAATTAAAATTAAAAAACATTGCAATTAATTAAATAGGTTAAGTGGAGACTTTGGTGTGCCGTTTTATAATATATACATTTGTACAGGAATAATCTTTCAAAAATACTTCTAAAAATATTGTATTGAAAAGTGTTTGTCTCACATGCAAAGCTTGAGAGCGCTGAGTCAGTGCATGTGTTAACATAACTAACAAGAGTCTCTGCATAGGTGACAAAAAAGGTGAATGGCCAGATAATCCACAGGCATGTAGGATGGCAATGCTCGACGTGCTGTTAATCACAAAGACGAAGACGAGACACGACTCTGATTATGAGAATTTACATATTCTGCTTATTATTGCTCTAAACTCAACTCAAAAGCATGCTGACAAGTTACTTCTCTTTCACAGAATTGGCCTCAAAACATCAAAAGACCTTAACATGTTTACTCAGAATAAGAATACCAGAATATTAACAACTCTGTACCTTGTTGAAGCCGCACAGCTGCTAAAGTCGTGCCTCAAAACTGAAGAAAAGTGAGCGTGAGGAAGGGAGGAATCGACTTTCTGAGAGAAGGTGGAAAATAATCAATCAGATTTATAGTGTCTGTGCTAAATGTGAATGGCTCACTAAAATAGACTCTTGTCTGTGCTACTGCCTCTGTCTGTCCACCAATATGACATTTACTGTTGCACATAGCATCACCGCAATAATAACAGTTCATTTATGGGCTCAAGCATTTGGGTACCTTATGTAGTTTTGACAACACCTGTTGGTGGATGTGACAGTGAGCTCTGGGTCAGCGTCACACATTCACATTTGACCAGGGCCAGCTCGTCGGAGTGCGGATCGAGTTGTCAGGAGGAGTCAGACAGTAGGAAGAAATCAACCTTAAGAGGTAGTAATTCAATTTGCACCTTTATTAATAGAACAACCAGCACCATCCAATGTGAAACGGGATCAACTCAAGTTGTCCATCTATAGGCATCTAATAGTGTCACCAGCTGAGACTAAATAAGTTTTTATTGCCCGTTACCAAATCTGCCTCCACATCAACTGCTCATCTTCAAAATGACAACTCATTGCTTTGTTCATGACAATTTGCAAATTCAGCTTTCCTCAAATATCAAGACAAACAAAATAGAGATTAGAACACGGCAGTGGTGCAGTGATCGTCATGCCCCCTGTGGAGGTCTGTTTTGTTCTAATGCTGCAGCTTTAGAAATGATGTGTGTCTTTTTACATCAATTCAAACTGACCGCATCATCACACAAACTTCCTGTAGCGCAGTGTTTAATCCACATCTTCAGTACATTACTGTACATACATCACCATTCCTTTGTATGGAACTACCTATAGCCTGATAACACATTACAGGACCACCTTGGAGGTAAGAACAAAGATAGAACTTATTCTGGTTTTATTTAGAGGAGTAGAGGAACAAGAACAGGTGCTACACAGAGCTTGATGGATTGTAAACTGAGCCAGCCCGAGTTCAATCTGCGTCATTGTTGTAACAGAGTCGAATGTTCAGTCCCTCAGAGGGCTGCGACTCACGCCCCCACATAAGAATAGGTAGACAGCGAATGATTAGACAAAAATAGTAAATGTTATTTTATAACCCCGATTCTAAAATGGTGAGATGCTGCGTAAAACGTAAATAAAACAGGATGTGATCATTTGCAAACGAACAAAGTGTTCCTGAGCTCATGTCGTTATATCCTTTAGACAATCAAGTGTTTTAACTGGTTCAATCAAGTGGTGAACCTCGCCCCATCCTTGCTTGTGGATGACTGAGCCTTTTTCGAAGATGCCCCTTTCATACACAATCATGATACGATCACCTGTGATCCTGTTTACCTGTGGAACATCAACTGTTTGTTATGCTGCATTCACATAACACTGGCAGAATGGAGAGAACCGGAAAACCTCCAGTTATTCCGACTTAGAACCGTTCATACACGGATACCTCCACTATTGTTCTTGCCAGTTTGACATCTGGCAAGGACAATGGTACTCAGATTTGCTCTGGAAAAAAGTTGATGTTATATCTAAGATGTTCTTTTTTAGGATGCTGGAAGTGTTAATTATTGTGACCATGGCTGCAAGCCTTTTTTACTATTGATTAATTGCTAAATCATTTGTTTACAATATATCAGAAAACAAGGAAAAATCTCCAAAACAAATCTCAGAGTTTTAATGTCCTCAACCTGCCTGTTTCCTCTGATGCTT
>MDSQ01000132.1_pt1 | contig 14029 bp, 10 predicted proteins | sample 1008251 | NCBI WGS metagenome assembly MDSQ01 (sample SAMN05526597, study PRJNA338239) | gut metagenome | isolation source: Hindgut content | host: Naso unicornis | place: Saudi Arabia: Red Sea | collected 2016-05
CGATCTGTCCTTTCCTCGGTGGCGTCACATGAAGCGACGTCCCTTCATGATGACACAGAGCAGCTGGATTTGCTGCAGAAAGTGGCTGGAGTGTTTCCCCACTACTTACTGTCTTCTGTGTTTTTTCTAATTCAAGCCAAGAGATTTGGAAATAACTGCCCATTCGTATATTTCCACAAACACTACAAATTCTGTGTAGAGCCCTTCTTCTGTTTTTCCAGTATTCACTAATTCCCGATATGACGTTTTTATATATGTATTATCACGCTCATACTATCTGTGCGTTAAATATCATTGCTCTCTGGACTTCATCATGTTAGTACGTCTGAATTAATTCAGCGCAAAAAAAGATGTGAATATAGGCCACTTAAACTTGATTTGCTTCTCTGCCATCTTGTTCAAATGCTCCAGCTGTGGAGGCAGAATTTTTGAGAGACTTCCACGTAGGATGGACTCGTGTATCCTCACTCCTCGTTCCTTGCTCCTCACTCCTCGCTCCTCTGTGCACGTTTGGAACGATTCTTAAGATGGCGTCATCAAAACAATTTCCGGGTCAAGCAAGGAGCGAGAAGTGAGAAAACGACTGATAAGAGACTTGAGACTCACCCTATGTCTTCTGTGTCTTCCTTTTTTGGGTCACTGAACATGCATCTACGTTGCACGGCAGCCAGCCAGCAGCAGCCAATAGGAACAAACGTTCTCTGAAATGACCCATGACTGGCCAAAAAGTGTCTGTCACAGTCTTCATTTTCTGAAGTCTTGGCCAAGGAGAGGAGCAGAAGTCTATTGTTCTTTCAGACCACTTGAAATACAATATGCCGAAAGGTTATTATGAAATTTTTGCTCAATGACACCAAAAATAAACTTCCTCCCTCACGGCCGTCAGGAGCCATCAGCTGAATTTCGTGCCCTAATTTAGACCTGACAATGAACCTTCAAGTTCACAATTTTCTTTTGCTTCATTCTAAGCGATGTATTTAACAAAAAAAGTAGTTTTGACATAGAAGTTTGTTGTTTGGAATAAATGCTGAACTAAGCAATCAAAGAGTTTTGTGCCTTAATTTTGCAGGTCAACAAATCAAAGAATGGCTGCACACTGATAGACTTTAATTTACAGTGAAGCTGCATCAATCACAATGACTTATGAGGCTGGATTTGCCCATGTGAAGGCTCACCCAGATGCAGACATGCATACGACACACCGACTCTTTGTCTGCAGCCCTTTTTTCCTACAGTACTTCCCCCTCTCCTCCCCTCGCAGCCCTTCACTCTGTCATGGATGAGGGAACATGTCCCAAAGTGCTTTACAGGCAACACACGTGCTGCATGTCCCTGCATGCTGATGTGACTTTACAGCTCCAACCTTGTACAGTAGGTGTGTGTGTGTGTGTGTGTGTGTGACATCCAGCTGCGACTACACAGGCCGTGTGAAGGACCACCAGTAGATGCAGATGTGCGGCTCTACATGCTCTGACACTGAGTGTGAATATTTCAAATCGAGCAACCTCTCATGTTACCTTGAGCACTGCTGGGAATGAGAGGTGCGTATGACCCGATGCTTTTATATTCAGACGCTGACTGCTAGATTAAAAAAAAACATGATACATCTTTTATTTAAACATGAAGAAATGCCACAGCTGTCTTAAAGAAAATGTTGACATCACATTGTAAGCTCCTTTACAACTTGAGTCTTTTTTTTTAATCTTTATTTTGAAATCCATTGATCTTTCTTGGTTCCGCATACAAACTATATTAGTGGGTACAACATTATCTACTGCTTGAAATAACACTGTACCCGCTAATATAATTGCTGGCAATTTAAAGCCAAAGATGCAATTTTTTTCTTTCCTAAAACTGATTCTGATATCTCGACTTAGATTATCAGCAAATAGCAGCAAGTATTGATCCAATAGCAGGGCTTCTTTTTTGCCCCAGATTTATTGTGTCCAAACAAATGAAATCATAGAGAGATAACATGAGGTTTTGCATCAGCTGTGTCACTAAAGCTGCCCTACCATGAATCTAAATGATAGTAATTGCACTGACTAAAAAAATTTACTATACTTATCTGAATAGTCTACAATCAATCAGATCAGCTGATTGCTGAGTGCTGTGCTAGCTATAAGGGTGCACAACAGGAACAGTCTCAAAGCTTTCTGACTGCACCTCATATAGAAAATCTGACCGAACAACAAAGTACATTTTGGGTGTAAATATCAAAATCTAAACATGAAAACACTGTAGTCGGGAAATATAGTGAGTTGTCAAACAAAAGCATCGGCCAAAAGTACAAAACTAAAGACCAAAGCTGCAATATATCACACAAAAAGGTATAAAAGGCATCAAGCATGTGTTTCAGCAAAGTGTAAAGTTTTAAACTTGCTTTCACCCTGTAATGCAGCAGAGGAAGAGTATATAACTGTGAATTTCTGATAACCCCGGGGCCTCATTAGCCCAAATAGGACCTGGTCCATACAGCTCTATTAATACCTGATACTCATTACTACATATGTGGATTGTGAGGACACTTGGGACTGACCTTCTCTTCACATGAACTCTCATCCTCTAAGCCCCCAGCTCCCATTGGTCCCCACCTCTACTGACCTCACCTCTGTCTCCATGGACACCAGAGGAGTTTGCAAGAGTCCCACTGAGTCTCGTGAGCAGACTGAGATAGTTTGGTTGTCTGTGTTTAAAGACCTTTACATGCTACTTTAGACGTGCTGTTCTTATCCTTTGAAAGCCACTCTTGAGGTTGTCTGTCTTCCTGACACTTTATTTATGACAATGAACATCCTACGGAGGTTTATTCCCTTGTGAAACGTTCCCATTATCCTAAAAAAATGCTTTCAAGACACACAAAATGCACGCCGTCTTTCTGTGGGTTTGATGTATTAAAGAAAGTTATTTTGCGACATGTTTCTTGGTGTTTCACAGCAGCTGATCTTTGCTTAGTGATTTGGCAGTTTGGCATTTAGTTAAAAGTTTCTTCCCTTTCCTCCGCTGACTAATTTAAGATGTGTCATAACTAAGTCGTGGTGTCTTGTTAATCTTTCAGACTAGCTTTCCGTGGTTTTATCCTGCTCTGCCTTCATCCTTTATATGAACCTCGCATAATCTAATTTACACACACACGCACACACACACTGCAGAGAAGAGGCTAACAAGAGACGGCGAGTAAATTTTATGCTCAAATTGGATCTGTCTGTGTCAAGTGTGTGCACGGCGCCGAGGAGCCCGTCTTCGAGAGGCTGTGGAACAAGTTTAATGGCGGGAACTGATCAATCTGTCTTAAGTCACAGGGATCTATCTCATGTCCTTCGTTTGAAAATGCCTGGCAGAAAAATGTGTAGAGCCGGCAAATGTCAACAAGCGTTCAGTGTGTGTCTGTGTGGGTGTTTGTGGGTGTAATTCTACCACAGCGAGGACCAACAGGGTGACTGAGTGTGCGTCGTCTTCTGCGCGCGTGTGCGCGTACAAGTGTGGGTGTGTGTGAGAAATATGAATTTGTTGGTAAATGTCAAGAAGTTGGCAGTCTAATGGCTGAGCTGACAGATGATCCATACGGCTATAAAGTGATTGGTTTGGAGAATCTCATTCATTCTAATGCAACTGTCATTGCGGAAGAGTGAGAGTGTGTGTGTGTGTGTGTGTGTGTGTGAGTGAGTGAAATAGAGCAGTACTGTAGCTGCAGTTTAACTGCATCGAGAATGGACTCGCTTGTTGCATGTTTGTTTGGCCCTTCTAAAACTACCCTCTGTTTGGCCTAACGATCACCAAAAAGGTTCTTCCTCCCAACTCACTACTTCTCAAAGTTGCACCTTTATTTTGCATGCAACATCTTGAGACAAGGTAACCTCTGGAATAAGTGCAATATTTGAGAAACATACTTTATGCACCAATTCTCACATCTGGGTGTTATGATACCATTGCAGAGGAGGGTCAACAAGATGATAGAGTTAATTGAGCACCAGTCAAACCTCAAACAGTGGAAAGCAACGTTGAAACGCGCTGGAAATACGACGATGTGGTTTACTTCAGGTAATAATGTGAGGAAGGTTACAGTGTCCTCATCATGCCACACAGATCAGATGTTTTCATCCATCACTGGAAGCTTGATTGAGATTTGAGATTCTTGCTTGATGTAGGTCACTATTCTTCAAATCTATTTCCAATTTGTTGTATTTTGCTTTTATCAATACAACAACTCTTCCCCTCAACCAAGGGTAAAACCTTTCCTTTGATATTTAGAGTTTGGTGGAAATTTTCCACATTTTAACACAGGGTTTTTTCTAAAAAATAGGTGGTTTGAAGTACGTCTGATCTATCCCTATTACTCGTAAGAGCCCAGTCTTCCTACTGAGGACATTTGGCTGTGACTGTTTGTTTTGTGGGTAATTCAAAGGACATTATTTCTGGAAGTATGCTGCCAGATTTTAAAAATAAAACTTCTAAATGCTGTGAGCACAACAAGCTAATTTTCGTTCACTTTCATTGTAATGACAGCGTAGCGGAACTCTCAGATTTGAACATCTCTAAAAATATATTTTATCTGCGTGGGAGAGGGTGCACTAACCCTATTAATGCAGTAACCAATGGGCTGAACTCCTTTTAATTTGTGTTGAATAAGTTGCAGCTATTTGTACAGGCTGGGATTGTACTGTCTACTTCATAAACATATTTAAAAAATAAATAAATAAATAAAACCATGAAGGAAAGACAAAAGCAGCAGGTGTAGAGTGACGCTGGTGCTGCAGCCTTGACTCTGGCGTATCAGTTTTGACTGAAGCACCATCACCTTTGAGTGATTTAACCTCTTTGTCAGGATAGCGTTACTTAGTTTGCATGGAAATAACCCCCTAAAAAAGGTGGAAAGATTACACTTTTACCACCCGCACAAAGTCAAGAGCTGTGATCTATTTCCTAAACTTTAAAAATGAGGTCCACACTCCATTAGACATCAAATGGCTGACCACAGTGGAGCACTTTAGGACACAGGACTCATAATCGCCAAAAATTCATCTATCAAAAGAGGCATAAAGAGGAGATGTGTCAAGGCTAGGAGCTCAAAGTTATTCACTGCTCCCAAAGAACAGAGACTGTCGTCTTTTATGCATAGCCCAGAAAAGCCTTCGGGTGCTTTGGTGCTTCTACTTCCGCTCCTTTATAAACCACATTCAGCCTAACTGCTAAACAAATAATGTGTTTTGTGAGAGAGAAGAGATGCTCGGCTCTAAATCTAATCTCTCGGTTCAGTAGTTATGCTACACTGGCCATGTAGTTGCGTGACACCATGATGCTTCAGGCCTTGTCATTTTTCTTGTCCAGGGCAGAACTGAAACGCACTGCTGCAAGGATTGTTTAAAAGCTGCAGATATTGGTGTTAGCTTTGTCAACAAAACATGTAAGATATGGCAGATGATAAAAACGCGTTAATCCACCTGGAGACAGGAAGTAGCTTGGATAGTTTCGATCAAAATTGGTCGTTTTCTAGCAGCAGGATGAACACCAAGAGGAAAAAATGAAAATTATTCCTTCTTCCAAAGCAAAGTCACTGTTATTATTGTAATAATAACAAGTGTGTGTGTGTGTGTGTGATCCAAAGCCATAAGCCCATATCCATGACCACAGATTATGTTATAAATTAATGTGTCTGAGCGTGTGCGGGTCCATGTTTGATTACGCTGTCACAACTTTGGACTTGACATAACGTTTCAATCTCATTCCGCTACTGATCCACTCGGAGTTGGAATTGACTATCAGCTTAAGTCGCCATGTACCATATATTTAAATCTCTCCGTTTGCAGCAATCTTGTAAAAAAGCTGATAAAATATCCTCGTGTTGGAGGACACAAACTCAACACACACACATACAAACACAGTCAGACAAATTCCTCACCCCCTTTCCTCCTGCTACAGTATCTGACTATTTAAATAGATTTCTTTCTCTCCTGCATTTCTTCTCTTTTTCATCTATACTATCATTGATCCCCAAAGCGATTTTGGCAAATATGATTAGTTGCTGTGTTTCAGAAAGTTGGATTAGAAGATTGATATGAATCTGGTTTTGTTGCGTGTTAGTGGGTGTTCAAACTGCAAGCAGCCTTTCATTAAAACAGGAAGAGGTGAAGCACTGGTGGCGTTTTGTGTTTCAGGTACCAGTGAAATATGAACAACTGATGCCCTCACATGGGGTCCTGTTTACGGTGTTCTTAAGAAGAGACCGTCTGAACACCCCCCTCTTGTCATATTTCACCACCTCTTAAGTTGAATTTATCAAAAAGCTCACAGTTCAGGAGTTGTGATGCGTTTGCTGACGTTTTCAGATACAGCGGAGCCCGGATTAGCCCATTCAGGACCAAAAGGAGCTATCGCAAGCGTAGGCAAGTTGTAAATCATCGCCTTTGTCGTCTCGTCTCTTGTTCCTCCGCGTTTCCACATAGAAAACCAGGAGAAGAACAAGCGATCTTTTGCGTCCATATTACCGTTGCCTGGCAACGCTGTTCTTCACTTGAACGCCGAGTCTGTCCTGTTCACAACTTTATGACACAACATCATGAGTCTCATTTGAAGGCTGCATATGATCCAGGAAGTCTTGTGCGAGGAACACATCGAGAAGTCTGACACCATAACACTGCAGAAGTTTGCTGTCTGAGCACAACCATACGCTGTGTTCTGTACAACAATTAAAAGAACATTGTACCCCCTTGTATAGTATGCTACAAAATATAATTAAGGCAAATCCTGCCACGAAGCAGTCATCCTATCTAAACCTCACTGCAGTTACTTTGGATAACTTGACAAATACCCTAAATACATGGGAGAAAGAGCTGTAATCTTCTTTATTAATGGGCACCGGGGCAAAAAAAAACAACCTTTTTATACTGTAGATTTGCAGCTACCAACAGCCAACTAGCTTAGCCTAGCAAACAAGTAAGACAAACCAGCAAAATTAAAGGCAAGGGAAGTATCTTATTGCTAATAAGTAAAGAAAAAAACTTTTAAAGCTAATGAATGTTCTGATCTGTTAAATTATGGACCTTTAAAAGTCGGTGGGAATGTTTTCTCTTCACTTTGCAAAAAAGCTAAGCTAGATGTTTCCCTCTGCTTCCAGTCTTTATGCAAAGCTAAGCTAACAATAGACTCCTGCCATGAGACTGATAACAATCGTCTCTGAAACAAGGCAAAGTTCTTGAGTTATTCCTTTAATACAGTATTTATTCTGTTCTATTAGACTGTATGCATGGAGGAGAAAAAAGGGTGTCAACTACAATGTTTTATCACCAAACCTGAATCTAAAAAAGGCAGTTATCTGCTATAAATGTTCTTTTTTTTTCTTTTTTTTTAATAATAATGCTTTACAGGTTCAGTGACTCAGAATAAACAAAGGAAAAGATTCAAGCAGAGTTCTTGTGCATTAGTAAGCATCTACTTCATATTTCAACTTTTGAAAATATTAGGATGATTTTCAAATACCACGGTGGGCTTCCTTTTGATGTCTTTTCTCAATTATACATCTTCACTCTCCCACTCATTCACACCTCCTCTCCGCCATTCCCTTTCATCTGTATCTCAGCTTTCCCTCTCTGACCCACTGCTCATCTCTCCATCTCCGCCACATAAATCAGACATTTATTCCAGTTGATTCCAACCTGCTGCTTTTACCAGGTGAACACGTAAAGATCGCGGTGAACTGATGCGCTGTCCTGAAACAAACCGGATCGTTTCGCAGGTGACCTCCGCCTCTGTGCGACTTCCCTTGACAGGCACCTTACATTCGACATTCATTCACCTGATACCATCGACCCGTACAGAGGGCCCAGGATTCGTTTGGTGTTAGTTTAGTCTGAGGAATCAGCAAACAGCACTGAGAGATCAATTCACTCTGAGTGTAATGACTATTGATTCTGTAGGAGCACACAGACAGAGAGGGAGTTGAATGTATTTAGATAAAATAATGCTTTGCTCTCTCACGCTACGCTGAGCCTCTCTGCTGCTGCTGTGTGCAGAGGGCTTGATGTGCATCTCAAGTACACACACACGCTGAAACTTACCCACACACATTGCATGTACATGCATTACGTAGAGTATACAAGGAAAAGAAAAGTTTTTAGACATGCAACCGGTGTGCTGGTATGTACAAATCTAAAAGGTCAAGACCTTATTAAAAGAAATACTTTTGGCCTCAGATTGGCCTGCACCTTTCTAACTGACACATTAGACACACTATACACATCAATTTACCTGTTTTTATTTACATTTGTTTGTAAAAATCAGAGTGCAAATGCCAGATTTTTGAATACAAGGTCAATATATTGCAAGGAACCTTTATGCGTGCATGGCTGAAAAGCAAAAGTTGAGGGAAAATAAGACAAAATGAACTCTGATAGAGACAGATGTCTTATAGAATCACAGCTTCTTCTTCTACCATAGACAAAGCATTCCTTCAGAAGCACACTATTGCATGTCTATCATCATAGTAGCACATAAAAACACAGTGGGTGCATGTTTTACAAAATTCATATTTAGTCATTCAAAACAACAAGCAGCAGTATACACTCATATTTTACTCAAGGTTCCGCCTTTTACCTTTTTGTTTGTACATTCATGAGGAAAGTTTATCGAACGTGCAACTATTTCTCTCAAGTTGAAAAACTTTCGGCTTAAGTAGCCCAGTTGAATTTCTGCCTTTGCACCACCTGAAAGTGAATGTGTGTCTCTTGGGTTTGCAGTGCAAACTTCTCTCTCTGCTTTCGGTGCAAACTCACCTTAACAGTTAATGTGGAAAGCACTCACTGCAAAAAGACTTTTAAAAATGGATGAGCGTTTTCAGTTTTCTTGATTCATTTTTCTCTGATAAGTGGCACCAGTGTAAGCAAGATCATGGTCGCCATGGTTTCCTAATTTTAGAAAATAAAGGACTTATTTCCCTGCTGATTTAAGTCCAGACTTAAAACACCGGCCAAGATTCTGGTGCTTAACCTGGGTTGGCAAACTAAGTGTCTGCCGGGTATAAAGGAAAATATGCAGTACATTCATTCTTGTTACTTTTTGTCCATGCATGACCTCATCTTTTGTGAATAAATAAAGTAACTCAGCCACTGATTTTTAGGGCATGTATTATGTTTTTATGCTCTTATTCCTGCTTCTCTATTCCTATCTGCATGTTATTATTTTTTTTTGTTTTTTACAGCATTTGTTGTTGAGTATGTAATGTACTGTAATATGTGTGATTGTGTCTTGGTATTCACTCTGCTGTCTTGTTGCTAAGCATTGTCTTTATGCAAATTTCAGTAGGGTCAAGATGAGCAAAATTTCCCTTTGGGACATTAAAGTATCTTGTATTGTAGGAAACTGCAGGGTCGTTAGGAGTCGCAGCCATCACTGTCAGTCATTTATGTGAGATGGTCAGATTTTCAGAGGAGATAAACTTCAGACTGCTTGTGCACTGCTACTGCAGGAAGAAGAAGAAAACACTACATGCAATGCTGTCTGTTTGTTGTTGAAAGTCTGTTGATGCATGCCAGCTTTGACCTTGACCGACTCTGCTGATCATAAGTCTAGCAGGAATTGCTGGAAAATGTTCCTGGGATTTCCCAAATTTGACCAGTTGAAAGCACACCACAGTTTGTGACTCGAAAGGTGAGTCAGTCTTTTTCTGCTTCTGTGCCTCCGTCCTTCCTCTTCTTCCTCTGATGTGTCACAGCCAAAAAAATCCCTCATGTATTAAACGGTTGAAAGATCTTTCTGCTTCATGAGCTTACCTTTTCCTTTACCCGGTTCTCCATTTTTCTCTCTCCCTCTTACATTTTCTTCAAACCTCTCACCCCATTTGTCTCCCCCCATGAGCAAAATCTGCAGACTCACCTGGTCTCAAAATTTTGTGTGTGTGTGTGTGTGTTTGTGTTTTGTGAGTTTATGTGTGCGTGTGTGGCCCTGACAAGCTTTGTTGAATCATGAATCTTTTACTCTTACCAGTCAGCACAAATCCCCACTCTGACAGACACACACACACACACACCTGGCAAGACGAACAGCTCCTGGCGATGTGTCTCGCTTTGGTGATCCGCTATATGTTAACTTTGTTAGAGAGCCTCGTAAAAAGACAAATAGAGAATGAGCGAGCTGGAAAGGTGAAATATCTGACAGGAGAAGCAAGACGGAGACGGGAAGAGAAAGAGTGAAAAATGAAACACATAATGCTGAGGAGAGAGAGAGAGAGAGATGGAGCGAGAAATCTTGTGCGCTGAAGTAAAGAGGAGGAGGAGGGAAGGGGGAGGAGAGCTGGACAGGAGAGAAAGGTGTGAGCTTATCTCAGTGGCCAGGCCTCAGCGAGGTCACTCTGCAGACTGACGGACGAAGCAGGATGTACAGAGGAGGGAGGTACAGTCACTCCATGGGATGACTCAGAGGATCGAGGGAGCAAAAGTTTGAAAATCCCCCAAATCCATATACTTGTATCTGCTAAGGTTAAGCAACATTTTGTAAACATCCCGTGAAAAGGACAGAAATGCAAACTCTGCTACAAAGGTTGGACATATTAGGCTGAATACTAATTTGTGGCCTTTAAAATTTTTAAATCAACGCGATCGCTCGAGTTCCTGATATCAAAAAGCTGCAAAATATAGCCTATATAAAATGTCATGCAGAAACAGAGTCAAGAAAATTTCACCCTGTCTTTCAGAAATTACGTTTACATACTCATATTTGAAAGAGCAAATGCGTGCCACCATTATGTTCTCTATCAACATAATATGTTTTTGTGCTGGCAAAAAAGATTTTATCATTCTCGAGTGAATGTTAGAGGTGTGTCGGTTGCAAATGAGTCCCCTTCTTACTTATCTTCCTTTTTTGTAAATAAATTCAAGACAGAACAATAGGACACTAATTTTGACTGAACACGAGTTGAGGTGTGTGAGCAGGAGTCGGGCGGCGACTGTAAGGCATTAGTAGAGATGAGACGAGACAACTAGTGTTGGGCGGTCCAGTTTGTTTCACAGTATCAGTTCCTTTGAGTTTCTACATGTAAATGTATTGCACCTTTCGAGTTCTGATACTTTTTCGGTTCGTGCATGTGATCTGCGTCACTGCATCCTGCCTCTGTCTCGTTCACAAGTCCATCTGATTCAGTTACTTCCTTTTTCTCTTGGGTTGCTGCTGTAGCATTACAAGAACTCGAGCAGTTGTTCACTCGGTCCGGGTCCTCCTCACTCACTCGTTGCTTGCCTTTGAGTGCTTGAGCAGCAGAGCAGAGACCCAGAGCAGCAACAGTGAGAGGGTGGGTTTAGTAGTTTCAGTTTCGAGGAAGTTCTATTGAGCGTGGACGTTCAACAGGCAGACCCGCTATGTATCGGACAAATTTGTTCAAAAAGATTTATTTGTTCATTTTTGTCAAACACTAAGTATAACACTCTTTGGCACAACTGAGAGGAAGCACAATGAGTGACAGTCATGGTTAAATTATAAGGTTTGGTAATTACATTGAATAATTAGACTGATATATGTGAACACATACTAGTCATAGATCAAAACAATGCTCAATTTGACTGAAATATAAACCAGAGGTGGTAATAGATTCATTAAAACAAAACAAAACAAAAAAAATGCAGAGCTGTTTGGGAGGTGAAAGAGCCGGCTGCTGTTGCTAAGCAGAAGCAAAAGAACTGGCTCAACAGAAAGAGCTGGAGTTGATTGTACAAAGACTAGCAGGTGACCTCCTCCTCTTCCGGTTAAGCTAAAAAAAATAAAAAGTGGAAAAAAGGGCAGAATCCCCTATTTTTTAAATAACTAACTTATTTTGTAACTTTCTCGTTTCTTCATCCTGCCTGGCTCACTTTTGTGACCGATTTTGTGTTTCCTCGACATCTTTGAACAAAAGCTGCACGGTTCTGTGTATGTTGGGGGAGAAAATAATGAACAGGTGAGAGTGATGAGACGGTGACGTGCCAGTTGTCCAAATTACCGCGCAAAAACGCCGTCACTGAGTTTTGCTTCTGACATTACAGAGATGACAGTTATACAGAAGTGCAAGCTGTTGCTTTACTGAATTCTTGTCTATTTAGGCAAAATGTTGGTGGAGACAGTTTTATATCTGCTGCTTCTGCAACAGATTCGTCCCTGTAATTGGTGAACGTTGGTAAAAAAAATCTCCAGTATAAAATCTTTGTTCTTTCATTCTCAGGAACTGACACAAACCTGATGTTTACTGTTGATTCAGTGGAGAAGAAAAATGCTTTGACCATTAAAACCACTGTAACGATGCTCGACATGTTGAGTCACATCATCATTTTTAGGCTGCTGTCTGCAGAAAAACTGAGTGCAAGGAAACAAAATGGGCCCATAAATGCAGCATGGATATACATACTCTATTTCTTGTGTGTGTAATAAAATGCTCTAAGGGGGAAGTTCCCATTTCCAATCTGATGCCATTAAAGAGTCATTTGAAATCTTAATTAACCTCGTCAATGATTTTATTCATACTGCAAGACATTTCTCATAAGCCAAAGTTGTACTGCTAAATTTTCAAACAGTGTCTTTCAAAATGTTCTTTCTATCAAAGGAAAAGTTTAATCAACAAACCACAAAATGAATTTTCTATAAGTACTTGTCAAGAGTCATTAAACATACACAGTACACTTGAAGGCCATGCTGAGAAGAAATTTGTGCTTTTTCCATTTCAATGCAAATTCACGTTTGTATGTATGTTAGAGGAGGAAATAATGAACATTAATATTTAATTAATACGTAATCTGGTGCAAACTGGTAGATCTCAGGCAAACTTGAGAGGATATTTAAGTTACTGTCATTATAGTTAGATTTTTCAGCAATTTCTCAGCATCTATTTTGGTTTTATAGTCTGAAACTTTACAGTTTCTGTTCGCTTTCACTGCTTTCATCAGCAAGCAGCTGTTTTCATCAAAAAAACCTCTCATGATCTCACTGTGCGCCACCCGTCCGAAACCAAGCAGCAGCCAGACAAAATTAGCAACTTCCTGGTGGACATATTGGAGCCTATAGCAGCTAAAGAGCCAGATATTTTTCTCACAGGTTGGTGGTGAACAAAACAGAGCCAAAAGAAGAGTGTAAATGCAATTTTAAATTTTTCATGTGGCCAAAGCCATGACTCTAAAGTAATAATAACGTTGCTCTGTAAAGGCTGAATGTGCAAAAAGAAATTATTAAAGTGCTAATGTGTCAGTTAAAGTGGCAGGTTAATGGTTTGAAAGAGCAGTTGTACCTCAAAATAGATACTATAGTTTCAAAATTATATAGCAAATGTACATTTTTATATTACACAGTTTTACACATCCGTAACTCCAACATGCAGGTAAATTCCAACATGCAGTTTCAGGTGTTCTGCAGCAGTAATGTTTTATGTTTAGGTGTCTCAGTGGCACAGGAGACTGGTTCTATTTAATTCAAATTAAATTGATCTTCAAGTCTTTCTCTTGATCTTTGCTGTCATCTCTCCGCCCCGCCTCTCATCTTTCCTGTCACTGTACGCCATCAGGCACTACGGAACGACCACAAACAATAACACCTCTCCTCCTACTCCTCTAAATAAAGCAGGGAAAGATTGAAAACATCCAGATGATGCAAACACATAATAATTCTGCCTCTGAAGTGGAAAAAAATGGCAAAAAAGATACTCTGACAGCTTCACATGGGGGAGTCCTGAGTAAACAAACGCTGATTCAGAAAAGCGCTGATCCAGCCTTTCCCGGGCTCCCTCGGTGCAATCGCTCCCCTCCTCTCTTCATCTGTTCATTAAGGTCAACCTGATTTTTTTTGGGGGGGGGAGGGAGTGGGGAGAGGCAGAGAGGACAAGGAGGAAGATGAGATGTAAGAGGATTTGGGGCTAATTAGAGGAGTAGGAGGCGAGAAAGGAAGCAGATGAGAGAGGAAGAAAGAGAAATAGAAGAAAGGTATGAGGGGGGTGAAAAGAGGAGAAGAGAGAGAGAGAGGTAGAGACCGGAAAAGAAAGAGTGGGCAGGTGAATTTGCTCAGTTAGCTCCCTGGTGTTTAATAT
>MDSQ01000134.1_pt1 | contig 13833 bp, 11 predicted proteins | sample 1008251 | NCBI WGS metagenome assembly MDSQ01 (sample SAMN05526597, study PRJNA338239) | gut metagenome | isolation source: Hindgut content | host: Naso unicornis | place: Saudi Arabia: Red Sea | collected 2016-05
ATCTGTAGTAAATTAAAATCCATTTATCATTAGTAAGTTATCTGTAGTAAATTAAAATCTAGTTATCATTAGTAAGTAATCATCTGTAGTAAATTAAAATCCATTTATCATTAGTAAGTTATCTGTAGTAAATTAAAATCTAGTTATCATTAGTAAGTTATCCGTAGTAAATTAAAATCCAGTTATCATTAGTAATTTAAATAATTTATTTGCAATATAAATTATTGCCTTTTTCTCATGTACTTTTTTCATTTGTAATATAGCTGTTATTTAACTTATATACAATTTAACACCTAATCATATTGATTTTAACTTTAGAGGCATTTTACTTAATATCTCATTAGTTAAATCTCTTATGTATGTGTATGTAATATGTATGTATGAGTCAGGCTTTGTTACTGTTTCCTGACTACAATAGAAGTATATCACGAGTTTCCAGAAAATGCAACCCCTTTTTCACTATATCGTCATAATTTTATAATTTAAATGTCACCTTTAGTAATATAGTTGTAATTTTTTAACTAATAACCCTATGTTTTGTAACATTATCCTTAAGTGTTGTAAAACTATGTCTATTTAATTTCAGGTATATAACATAAATCACAAAAAGGACCCTTACATAAGTAAAAGTCCTTTAAATCTATTTCGTCACTACATCACTTAATACATCAACTTGCTCTGCAATCTCGGAACTTACAAATGCACTTGCTCTAGCTCTAAGCACATTACTATCCGTAGTATCTAATAAATGTCTAGTAGCCTCTTTTAAACCTGTAACAGATTGTTGCTGCGTATCGCTAGTAGCTAGTAACGTTTCACTCATATTAACAGTTTCATTAATAGTTTCAACAATGCTATTTATAGCTTTATCCGTATCCGAAGCAATACTTTGACCTTTAGCTACAATCCCTAACGTAGTTTTGATTATATTTTCTATCTCTTTAACAATCTCAGAACTTTTATTAGCTAAATCTCTAATTTCATTGGCAACAACAGCAAATCCCTTTCCCGCATCTCCCGCCCTAGCTGATTCTATGGCAGCATTTAGAGCAAGTAAATTAGTCTGACTAGCTATATTTTCAATGATTTTAATAATTTCGCTAATACTAATGCTAGACTTATTAATCTCATCCATAGTAGTCATCATATTTTTCATATGCTCACTGCCAATGCTCACTGTATCTTTAGCTTTTAAAGAACTCTTGTTAGTATCTGCAATTTGAAATATGCTATCTTCAAAACTAGATGCTAACCCCTCTATCAAACTAGATAACTCTTCAATAATAGCTAACTGCTCTTCTGAGTTATCTGATAAAATACGAGAATCCATACTTAAATTATGCGATAACTCTGTAAAACGTGTAGAAACTTCTGACACTTTCGTTAGTATTTCCTTCTGATGGTTTTGCATCTTAATAGATTTATTATAGTCGCCAACATCTTGAACAACCTCCACATGACCACATCTTTGACCATTTGAATCATAAATATATCCTAAACTTACTTTTAAATCTTGATAAATCGTAGTAGTCTTACCTGAATTTAAGCAGTTAATACCACAGCTATCCGATTTACAAATATCTGCTCCCCAATTAGAACAAGCTTTGCCTATAAATTCATCTTTATTTTTACCAAACATAGATGATACAGTTTTATTAACAAAAATCCAGTTTCTATTCATATCTGTAGCTGAAATAATTAATGGTATAGCGTCTAAAATTCCTTCTAGTTGTTGAGCTTTTGCGTTAGCCATATGTAATCTTTTTAATAAGATTAATATAATGGCGATAAATATAATACTTATAATTATAGTAGTCATAGTAATTTTAATCACTATTATGTAAAATAGTAATTTTCCTCCTTTATTTGTATGTTATTAAATTATACTGTATAATTACAAGTTTGTAAAGGTATTTATATTTATTTGTAATAATTAAACAACGAAAATTAAATTATATATAACATTTTATCCCATGTTTTCCAATTTTTATTGTAGAAAATTTTACATATAATCTTATTTAACTACAAAAATAAGGCAAACATCTTAGAGTAAGTTCTAAAACATTTGCCTTTTATTTATACTGCTGGAGTAATATGAGCCTTTTTAAATGCCTCACAATGAGCGTAAGTTAACGCTGTATTAGGAATCAATTTACTAAATGTAATATATTCATCATCACTTGTACCTTCTATTAACATTATAGAAATATGCATTCTAGCTAAATTAATAAACTGTCTATGCGCTTCACCTAAACGAACTCTAGGGTATTTGTTAATCTCTTTAAGATAGTAATCTTCTTCTTGTAACTCTTCATCTACAAACCATCTAACAATTTCATCATTAGATAATACTTGAATTTCTTCGTCTTCAATCTCAATGTATCGGAAATATAAAAGCAACATACTTCTTGAACGCCTTAATATCTCTTCAACTGATGCTGCCAACCATTCGCCATGTTGGGCAGTATTAATGAATAAAAACATATGCATAGCAGTGGCAGATATTAAACTCGCTATATATTGCACTGTTAAATCTTCCACACTACTATAGTCTGAGTTATTAAGAGCAACATCCATCACTACTCTATCAATAGCAAAAATTAATAAATTTGCCATAATAATATCTTTATGAGATTGAGGAATACCCATAAATTCATAAATACGTAATCCTTCATATGTGAAAACCATAAATTCTTCGTAATCCTCTAAACCATTACTCAAATACAATGTATCTATATATACTTCTGACGCTTTCTTTACTTGAGGGATATAATCCTCTTTGTGTTCAAAATATTTAAGTTGCAGGCTATTATATTTCTCTCTAAGATAACACAACTCCAAAATAACAGGGTTAATATCATTTAGTCTTTTATAATCAGCAAATAGCTTTCTAACAAATTGTAAGTCTTCACTTATATTTATCATAAACTTATGTCCTTTCTACTAGTTTATTCATTAGCATACATTATTTTACACTTAATAGCAAGGACTGCACCTAAAAAGGTGCAGCCAAATATTATCGTTGCCATTCTAAAATAGACATACCAAGAGGTGGAACTCGCATTATGATTGAATGAGGTTTATACTGCACACTTTTATCTACAGCTGAAATTACTTGTGTATTAACAACACCACTACCAGAGTATTTCTCATCATCACTATTAAACACTTCCACATAATTACCCATTCTACTTACACCAATCTCATATTGCTCATAAGCATTAAGAGAGAAGTTAAGCACAACTACTAGTTCTTGCTCTAAAGTTCTTCTTATAAATGAAATAACTAAAGTGTCTTGATTGTCTCCATTAATCCATTCAAAATTAGTACCTATATTATCTTCCATATAAAGAGCTTCGTTATTACGATAAAACTCATTTAAATCACGCACATAATTTTGTAAATTCTGATGCTTTTCATATTGCAGTAAATGCCAATCAAGTTCCGTTTTCTCAGACCATTCGGAAGTTTGGCCAATTTCACCGCCCATAAATAATAGCTTCTTACCTGGATGAGTATACATCAGCCCATAACAAGTTCTTAAATTAGAAAACTTTTGCCACCAATCCCCACACATCTTGTAAAGCAAAGGACTCTTACAGTGTACAACCTCATCATGTGATAAAGGAAGAATATAATGCTCATTGTACATATAGTTAAAGCTAAAAGTAAGTTGACTAAGGGCATATCTTCTATAATCATACTCAGTGTGCATAAATCCAAGTACGTCATGCATCCAACCTAAACTCCATTTAAAGTCAAATCCTAAACCGCCGTACTGAGTATCGCGCGTAACTCCATCCCAAGTACTTGAATCTTCAGCAATAATTAACTTATGAGGGTAACGTGCATTAATAATTCCGTTAAGCTCTTTTAAAAACTGTACAGCAGTCATATCTGCATGATGAGAATTTAAATCTCCACCGTATAACATAGAAGCAACCGCATCAACTCTAAGACCATCTACATGAAATTCCTCAAGCCACATAATCGCACTAGATAACAAAAAGTTTTTAACTTCACGTTTATAATAGTTAAATTTAAGAGTTCCCCATTCAGGGTGTTCCCCTTCATGCTCAAACAATCTATGCCCATCAAACACTTCAAGCGCAAAAGCATCTTTTGGAAAATGGCCAGGAACCCAGTCTACAATAACACCTATACCATTTTGATGGAATCTATCAACTAAATACTTAAAGTCATCAGGTGTACCATATCTGCTTGTAGGTGCAAAAAAGCCAGTTACTTGATAACCCCAAGAACCATCAAACGGATGCTCTAAAACTCCCATAAGCTCTACATGAGTATAATTTAACTTCTTAACGTACTCCACAAGTTCCTCAGCAAAGTCACGATAAGTTAAAAACTTTCCATCATTATGTTCGCCCTCAGCCTCAACATAACCCTCTTCTTTCCAAGGGCCTGGTTTATGTTTCCAAGAACCAAGATGCACTTCATAAATACAAATAGGTAAATTACGATTATTCCTGTGCTCCAGACTTTGTAAGTGAGCATGGTCACCCCAAACATATTTATGAGGGTCATAAGGCAAGCTATATTTGTTAGGACGAGTACCAAAATGCTTAGCATATGGATCAGCCTTATATAAAAGTTCATTATTAGGAGTTCTAATCTCATACTGGTATCCACTTTCCTCAGTAATACCAGGAATAAATAGTGAGAAAATACCTGTATCAGACTGCTTATTCATCATATGTCTTCGGCCATCCCAGTTGTTAAATTCGCCAATTACACTTACACGCTTTGCATTTGGTGCCCATACTCTAAATATACATCCTTCAACTTCATCAATAGTTGTAATCTTACTACCTAGGATTCTATCTGTAAAAATATACTCCTCATGAACACACCTTTTAAGTTCCTCATCAGTTAAAGCATCCGTAAAAGCATATGGATCGTCAGCTTGCCAAGTTACGCCTTCATTAGAAGTAAACACCAAAGTATATGGAAACCTCTTTTTACACTTGCCTACAATACCTTCAAACAGACCATTACCCATATTATCTAAAGCATATTCTCTACCGGTTTTTTTGTTAGCAACAGCAACCTCCTTAGCATCGGGGCACATAACCCTCACTACCACCTTTTCCTGGTTATTACTATAATCTAAGTGCATTCCAAGAAACATATGTGGATACGCATTATCTTCTAAACTAAAATTATTCATTGTTTTACATTGTCAAAACTTTATAAAATTTATAATGTTACTAGTTTTAACATACTCCTTTCCATATTGGTAAATAAGCGCAGTAACATACACTTTTTTAAGTAACTGTAAAAAGTTACCTTATACATCTATAATAATATATATTGATGAACTTTTCAATTATATTCCCTATTTTTCATGGGAATTAATTCAACCCTTGTTTTTATTGGAAAAATTGTGTATTCTAAATTTAATAAGAACCTATGAGAAAGAGTGATTTAATGAAAAAAGATTATAAAATTGTTTATGCTACCTTATCATATTCATATATATATTTAGTAGATAATATCTTGTCTTTATATGAGGTGCCATCACCTATTTGTATTAGCGATATAGATACTGAATTTGACGAGATTAGTAAGGAAATGTGTAACATTTTTACTTCTCTTCCCACCTTGATAGGAGCCGACGAAACATATACTTTACCCTTTATAAATAGAATCACTGACCTTAGAAATAAAATAGAAAATAAATATCGTGCTTTAATAAATTATAGGAAAGAATTAGCCTATACAACTTTTACCAGAAATTTTGATGATAAAATATTAGATGATTCACAAATATCTATAGAGCAATTCGATGAGATAGATTTTAATCAAATTGCTTTAGATTGTACTGAACATGTATTTTCTAATCCAGATTTAACGCAATCTGTCGCTGCTGATGTATTATCAGTTACTCCTATTAAAATGACCCAAGATTATTTTTTCTATTATGTAAAGAAGAGTTTAGCTTACGTCAATCTTGCAGACGACCCTGAGGTTGTAAAAGAATTTGTAAAAAATATATCTAATCATCTTATCAAACAAGAAACCCATGAGCTTAAGGAAATCGAAAATATTTTAAAAGATATACAAGCTATTGAAGATATAGATGAGTTTTTAGAAGAGTGTGAATATTTAGAAGAGACGATAGAATATTTAATTTTTGCATGTAATGCCTTATTTAAAATTTCTGGAATGTACTTTAACTTATTATTGTTAGATAGCATTACTTTTGCAGATATTAAAAACCTTTATGTAAGCTATAATGATTTTTTCCATACTTTAAAACATATTATAGCAGGTGAATATGATGAGTACTTGCTAAGTACTTTTAGAAATCAAGTTAATATGGCTTCTATTAGTGTAATGGAAAAGTATGTGCCTATGGCAAAGCAGCATATAGACCTAGAACATATTAATTTTATGAAATTTAACTTATTGGTAGGAATAGAAGAAATGTTTAGCTATGGTAGAGTAGAAGAGCCTACAGAACGTAGTAGAGAATGTGCTATTATTATAGAAAATTTTTTAGAAGAAGCAGCAAAGAGTTTAAAAAGTATGCCTAAACGTGAAGCAAAAATAAGAATGCAATTTTTCATTAGTAGTATTCCATTTATAATGAGTAAAAATCAGTTTTATGAGTATGTTATAGATGGTTTGGGGAATACTAATATACCGAACAAACCTACATTAGTCACAGCTATTCAGTTAGTTTCATTATTAAACGAACAAGAGGACTACTCTGACTTTGATGACGAATATAGTGAGGACTTTGAGGATTATATTTATTAGTTTAGTATTGACATTATGATAAAATACTTGTATCATAATAAAAAAATGTTTTAGGAGGAAAAAACTCATGATTGCCGTATTAGCTGATAGTGCTTGTGATTTACCAAAAGCTGTACTAGACCAGTACAAAATTTACACAATTCCAATGTCTATAATTTACAAAGACAAAGAATATTTAGACCAAGTTACAATAACGCCGCAGGAAGTATATGATAAAATGCCTACAGAAGTACCTACAACCTCTTTACCTGACAGAGAGTATGGGTTAAACGTCCTAAAGCAAATTGAAGATGAAGGTTACACTGATGTACTTGTTGTTACCATTTCAAATGTTTTGTCTGGTACTCCAAATGCAATTAGAATTCTTTCAGAAGAATATCCATCAATGAGATTTCACTTCTTCGATACAAAAACTTTGGGCGTGCCTGAGGGGGTTGTTGTTAGAGAAGCTGCAAAACTTGTTTCTAAAGGTTTACCAATCAATACAGTGTTAAAACAGCTAGAAGAGATTAGAACGCGTATAAAAGGATATATTCTAGTGGATACTTTAGAGTACCTTATTAAAGGTGGGAGATTATCAAAAACAGCGGGCGCTGTTGGTACAGTTCTTAATCTTAAACCTATTGTTAGTCATAATGAAGAAGGAAAACTTTATACTCATGCTAAACCTAGGGGTAAAAAACAATCTAGAAAACAATTAAAAGAAATTCTTGAAGAACATTTAAAGCAATCTTCATGTGAAGTATGGGTATTACATGCTGCTAGCAAGCCAGAAGCAGATGAGTTTCTAGAGTCTATAAAAGACTTAGGAGGCATAACAGAAATTCATTCTTATCAAATTGGTGCTGCTATGGGCGTTCATACTGGTCCTCAAACTATTGGCGTTGTGGTGTTTAATTCAAAATAATAAAAAAAGGGTCTTGAACTTGTGTCGAGACCCTTTTCTTATTGAAAAACTTAACCTTGGTTAACTAGCTCTATTATTTCAGATAGTTTTTTAGCTCCAAAAGCTAACTTAGAATCATTAATAACAATTGCAGGTACACTCATAATGTTAAATTTCTTTTTAGTTTCTTCAAATAGAGCAATATCCATCATCTCAGTTTCAATGTTTGGATTTAATATTGCCATTCTTTCTGCTGCTACAACTACATCGGGGCATAAATGACATGCTAAGGATACTATAACTTTAATATTGGCAGGTTTATTTATAGCTTTAATTGCTGCAATATCACTATCACTAATAGCTTGCCCTGTACTTGCTAAGTTATAAATTGTTAATATAAATGAATTTAGCTCATGTCCACCAGGTACACCACAGAATTTAACGCCTGAATAATCACCATTTTCATCTAACATACATACTACAGGAAATTTATCTACTTTTAATTTTTGTTCTAGAGCAGTGTCAGCACCTTTTTGTACTACTTGTAAATCAAGATTATCACTTAATACTGTTAACTCCTCTAAAAACTTTTGTAATTCTTGAGAACGATCGTTACTTGGGTCTACAACCGTTACTAATGTGATTTTCTTTGTAAGTCTTGCGAATACACCAGCTAATTGATTTGCTACATCTTGAGTGATAAAATAATTTTTAGATGAAGATTTAACTTCTGCAGCAACTGCTTTAGGAGCAACTTTTTGAGTATATTCTTCTTTAATGCCTAATCTCTCTTTTTGATGAGCAACATATCTTTCTGCATTAGTAGCAGCAATCGCGCCATCAGCTACAGCAGTTACAATTTGACGTAAAACTTTACTTCTTAAATCTCCTGCTGCGTATACCCCATCTATTTTAGTTTTCATATTTTCATCAGTTACAAGATATCCATAGTTATCAACTTCAAGGCGGTCTTTTACCATATGAGTAGAAGGCTCTGAACCAGCAAATACAAATACTCCAAAACTATCGCCAGTATGCTCCCACTCTTCACCAGTGATATTATTTTTAAATTTAGCCCCAGTAATTGCATTATCGCCCCATACTTTAACTATTTCAGTGTTAAATTTAATATCAATATTAGGAGTATTTTTAGTTTTATCTCCTAAAGTTTTAGCACACGTAAAATCTGCTCCTCTTACTATAACAGTAACCTTAGTTGCATAACGAGTTAAAAATATAGATTCTTCAGCAGCAGCGTATCCTCCACCAATTACAAAAACCTCTTTACCTGAAAATAATTCACCATCGCAAGTTGCACAAAAAGCAATACCGCGACCAATATAATCGGTTTCGCCTTCAAAATTTAATTTACGTGGAGAAGCACCTTGAGCAAGTATTAAGCTTCTTGCCTGTATAACACCTTTATCTGTTTGGATTTCCTTTACATCACCATCGAGATTAAAACCAGTAACTTCACGAGAGGTAAATTCTACTCCAAAAGACTCAGTTTGTTTTCTCATCTCTGACATAAGATGTGGGCCTGTGGTGTTCATAAGACCAGGATAGTTTAATACTTCCGCAGTTGTATTAACCTGACCACCCCACTCACCCTTTTCTATAATAATTACATTCATTTTTGCACGCCCAGCATATATACCAGCCGCAAGGCCTGCACTACCGCCACCAACTATTGCTAAATCATATATCATAATAAGCCTCCTGTTTTACTTTGTTATAATATAAAAGAGCTGTACAAGACAGCCCTTTGTTTAAAGTTTACCGATTAAATCTAAGCTAGGTGCAAGAGTTTCAGCTCCTGGTTTCCATTTAGCAGGACATACTTGATCTCCATGCTCATGAACGAACTGTGCTGCTTGAACTTTTCTTAATAATTCTTCTGCATTACGCCCAATGCCAAGGTCATGGATTTCATATGCTTTAATAACACCATCTGGATTAACGATAAACGTTCCTCTTAATGCTAAGCCTTCATCCTCAATCATAACGCCAAAAAATCTAGCTAATTTCCCTGTAGGGTCTGCTAACATTGGGTATTGGATTTTTGCGATTGTATCAGTTGCATCAGCCCATGCTTTGTGTACGAAATGAGTATCAGTAGATACTGAATAAATTTCACAATTAATATTTTTGAATTCGTCATAGTTATCTGCTAAGTCGCCAAGTTCTGTAGGACATACGAATGTAAAGTCTGCTGGGTAGAAGAAAAATACTGACCATTGACCTTTAATATCATCTGCAGTTATTTCTTGAAATGCTCCGTTGTGGTAAGCTTGCACTTTAAAATCTTCAACTTTTTTTCCAATTAATGACATGATAAAACTCCTTTTATAATTAAATTAGTAAGCTCTTGCTTCTATGTAATAATAACTCTTATCTAATAAAAAGTCAAGTGTATTTTTTGAAAAAATTTAATTTTTTTCTTAAGCCTAATTTACGTAATAGAGATTATCAATATTGTTTCCTTTTAAATCTGAATTTATCCATTAAGTTATATGCAAAAAAGTAGCTATTATGAATATAACTACTTTTCGTTAGGTATTATTAGTCTAGGTGGTATATCTTCTTTTATTGCAACTGCACAAGTTAACTCAGGAACCTTTAAATCGTATATACATAAATAGTTAGGAAATTTAGTTTTAAAATTGTCAAAATATACTATATACAGATAGTTATTATATAACATCATATCTACTATTGTATTGTTAAGACAAGGCAGGGCGACTTGTCCATTTATACTTTCATTAAACTCATTATCTAACAGCATTATATTTAAACTTTCATCAAAGACTAGTATCTCGCAATCCGATGTAAGCATATATTTTGGCTCAAAAGGTAATTGAATACTTTGATTTGTATTATAAATATTTAATAATTCTCCTGAAATCGATATAATTTCCCCATTTGGTGCTATAGCAAAATCATATTGATGTGGATTTTCGTTACCTTCAAAAGTTATTAAATTTATAACGTTGCTATCTTCTATAGATATATATAATCCCATAGCTTGTCGGCAATGAGGTTTATAGCCTAGTATAATAGCTATACCATCAATTACTTTAACATGAGAAACATAGAGGTTGCAGCCTATTTCTGTTACTTCTTTTGTCTGCTTATTAATTATATACACTCCTGATACATAACAAAATATAATTAACTCTTCATCTTCATAAACTTCATGCAAATACGTTGGAGAATATGGCTCTAGCAAATATCTATAGCTATCGTAAGTTTCTTTTTCTATATATCCTTCAGTAAATTTTATATACTCTTCTTCGGTAGCTACAAACTCATTATCTTCTAAAGTGTAAAGTGTGTTATCATGCATCACTTTAGTTTGTAGGGGTAAATTATGATTTATTATAATTTCGCTATCCAAGTCTGGTGCTTTAAATAATAACATCAATAAAAATATAAACATTAAATTCTCTCCTAAATTTCTTATTTACTACCACACACGCTTATAATCAAACCCAAATATTTGCATGACTTCTAATGAATTACTTTTAGCTATATCAGCAGGGGTAATTATCATACCATTATCGCCATCTATATCTATATCAAATGCCTTAAATGCTTGCCAAGGTAATAGAGCACATTGTGTAGACGCAGTTGTAAATTTTAAATTCAATAGATTATATGGCTTTCCTGTTAATTCTGTTATAGCATACTTTGCAATTTCATCTAAAACATCTTGGCTAACTCCAATAGGCCTCATCATTTTAAATGTCGGAAAGTATTCCCAGTATTTAGCATCAAATAAAGAGCTATCCGTAAAAGGTTCTGAGGATTCTAATATTTTGCCATGCACATCATCTACAATAAGGCCCGCATGTCCATGGCGATAATTTACTGTAAAGGTTGATTTTGTTAAAAAAATATATCCATTTTTATATGGCGCTATTTCAAACGCCGGAACTACCTTTCCATCCTCATCTAACGCCTTTTCCCAAGATGTAATTGCATTCATTGCTAATGTTTGTACATTAAGAGGTTTATAATAATTTTGCTGAAAGCGTAACATATCTTCTATAAAAGTATCTGTTTTTTTCAGTTCATTTACAAGTGGAATATTAATTCCAGTTTGTTGTAAAATTGTTAAATAATCGCTATCAGTATAAGCTACTTTAGTTAAAATAGGCATTAAATCTATTTTTTCATAAATAGGATAATAAAACATATTTATGCGAACAATATAACCAAGCAGTGAATATATAATAGCAAGTATTATTGCGCCAATAGAGATAAGTTTTAGTTTATTTGTCATTAGTACCTCCAATTAGTAGAATGGATTCTTTCATATTATAGCAATTTAACTTATGCATCGTAAAGGCAAAATTTTTAAAATATACGTTGAAAAAGTTTAGTTTTTCCTGTAAGCTCTATTTAGGTTTATAAAGAAATGGAGAACTTTTTTATGTATGAATTATTAAAAGTTGAAGGTAGAGCTAAGCGTGCTAAGCTAAGTACTGTGCATGGGGATATACAAACCCCTGTATTTATGAATGTAGCTACTGTTGCTGCTATAAAAGGCGCACTTTCAACACAAGATCTTAACACTATTGATACGCAAGTAGCACTTGCTAACACTTACCATTTGCATTTACGTCCATCTGACGAATTAATAAGAGATGTAGGGGGGCTTCATAAATTTATGGTATGGGATAAGCCTATTCTTACTGATTCGGGTGGATTTCAAGTATTTTCTCTTTCTGCGATTAGGAAAATTAAGGAGGAAGGTGTCTATTTTGCATCACATATTGATGGTAAAAAGATATTTATGGGACCAGAAGAGAGTATGCAAATTCAATCTAATATAGCATCTACTATCGCTATGGCCTTTGATGAATGCCCTCCAGCTCTGGCAGATAAGGGATATATTGAAGCTTCAGTGGAGCGCACTACTAGATGGCTTAAACGTTGTATGGTAAAGATGGATGAACTTAATGATATGGAAGATACTATCAATAGGAAGCAACTGCTTTTTGGTATTAATCAAGGTGGTATTATACCAGAAATTCGTATTGAGCATGCTAAAGTTATTAGTGAACTTGACCTTCCAGGCTATGCTGTAGGTGGACTTGCTGTAGGAGAAAGTCATGCGGATATGTATAATGTCCTAGAGGCAGTAGTTCCACATTTGCCACAAAATAAGCCTACTTATCTTATGGGGGTAGGTACTCCTGAAAATATGCTAGAGGCTATAGAGCGAGGAGTTGACTTTTTTGATTGCGTATTACCAGCTAGAAATGGTAGGCATGGACATGTATATACTAACCATGGCAAACTAAACTTGTATAATAAATGCCATGAAAAAGATATGGATCCTATATCAAAAGAATGTGATTGCCCAACTTGCAAACAGTTTTCCCGTGCTTATATTAGACATTTATTAAAGGCTAAGGAAATGCTTGGTATGCGTCTTTGTGTAATGCATAATCTATATTACTATAATAATCTTATGAGTGAAGTTAGAGAGGCTTTAGATAATGGGTGTTTTGCAGAGTATAAAAAAATGCGCTTAGAAAAATATTTACAGATTTAGTTTAACAAAAAAATAAGAGTTGTCAGATAAATAATAAGAAGCGGAGGGATTGAAAATGTTTACTAGTAGTATGTTAGGAATTGCTGGAACTGTAGCTTATTTAGGTTTTTTCTTTCTAGTTACATGGTTTTTAATAATTAGACCACAACGTAAAAGAGAGCAACAAACTATCCAAATGCAAAGTTCTATTAAAAATGGAGATACAGTATTATTAAATTGTGGTATTTATGGCAAAGTTGTAGATATTATTAATGATAATGTTATAATTGAAATCGGTTTGAATAAGGGGGTACGAATTCCGGTTAAGAGAGCTGCAATTGCTGGAGTAGAAGCCCCTAATTTATCTATTGCAAAACAAACTCCTGTATCAGAAAAATATGATGACGACGATTATGATGATTACGATGATGACGAGTATGAAGACGATGATGAATAAAAAAATTATGGAACAAAAAAAGATTTAAAGAATAGTTCATACGATGTTAAAAAATATAGGATATTATATATTTAAGAGTTACTACTAGGTCCCCCAACCTATTAGTAAAAACTCTTAAATAAGAATCTCCCATAATATATCCCTTTTCCTGTTTGTAGATTGTAG
>MDSQ01000135.1_pt1 | contig 13822 bp, 11 predicted proteins | sample 1008251 | NCBI WGS metagenome assembly MDSQ01 (sample SAMN05526597, study PRJNA338239) | gut metagenome | isolation source: Hindgut content | host: Naso unicornis | place: Saudi Arabia: Red Sea | collected 2016-05
GTGGCGGAATTGGCAGACGCACTAGACTTAGGATCTAGCGCCGCAGGGTGTAAGGGTTCGACTCCCTTCATCCGCATAGAAGAAAATAATATTCAGCGGTGGGGTTGCAACCTTGCCGCTGAATATTATTTGCATATATTATTGAATGCTTTCGTTATAGATGACGAAAGCATTTTTTCCGTTTAATTTTGCATGATACATAGCAATGTCCGCAGACCTGTAAAGTTCTTTAAAAGTTGTTTCTGTTGTGACAGGTGCAATTCCGATGCTTGCAGATATAGGAATATTAATATTATTATCTGAATAAACTGTTTTAATTGACTCGCACAGTTGTTTGCCAACATGCTCTATATCGGTATTGCCATCTTTAACAAATGCCATAAACTCATCTCCGCCAACACGGCCTATAATATCATCTTCTTTAAAAACGGATAGCAATTTGCTGCTGACATCTGTTATAACATAATCTCCGAAATCATGCCCCAAATTATCGTTTATAGCTTTGAAATTATCCACATCTATCATAAATAAAAAACCAATATTATTTTCAAATAAGTAGTCTGCAATAAGTTTTTCAGTAGTCATTTTATTATATAGTCCTGACAGAGAATCTATATTAATTAGTTTTAACATTTCTTGCTCTTTCTCTTGTTCCGCTTGAATGTTGACTATGTTTATTAAGGCGAAAACTGTATCTAAGTCTTGTTTAAGCGTCACACTGAGGCTGTACCATTCGTATGTTTGGTGCATATGTTGTGCTTTGTATTTTATTGTATAATGGTCCCTGTCTTTTTGAAAAGACTTTAACAGATATTTAATATCAGTGTGCTTTGTAAAAATGGGAATATAATTAGGGTGTATATACTTATTTGTAAAATAAGTGGTATATTTACTATACGACATTTCGTGGGCCGGCTGCCGATATTTGCCATAGACTGAAAGATTGATAATTTTATCGTTTGTACAATCAAGCTCTATGACTATGTCTGAATCATTTGCGAGCATTGTCTTATACAGTGCCTGGTGCCTAACTTGCTGTTGCAATTGAGTGTTATTGGCTTCCATAATGTCAAAGCCAATCATCATAAATACTCCTGCATAAATGATAATCATCCAAGTTAACCCCAATACTATGAGTTGCATTGCATTGTGTATAGAAAACACATCAATTTCGTATAAAAATATTTGAAATACTAAACAAAGTAAGGCACAAATTTCCATAACCAAAAATAAATTTGCTCTACAAACTTGTTGTTCAATAATCTTAAAAAACTTTCTAGGAATGCAAACTAATAAAATAATAACAAAAATAACACAAATGCTTGAAGTGGTTGAAATTATTGTTATTAATGAATGATCTGTACATATAATATGGTTTAAACTTTCGTTTGCAATTAAAGAATATATTCCTGTAATTATATAGTTCATTGCAATTACGTGGATAGGCAATGCTAATCCGCATAACATTTTGGTGCATAAATGTGAATTGAAACATATCACGACTTCTATAACAGGTAACAATATGAGCATCAAGTATGTTAACGCTATAAAATCTTCAACAACAACTATGCAAACATAGGCTAAGATAATATTTATTGTGGATAAAATAAGTATTGCAGACTTAGGATATTTAAGAGAAATAATTTGTTCAACTAGTATGAAAAAACCGATATTATGAATAAAAAATATAGCCATAAATATATAAAAATAATTTGATTCTATCATAGAAGCCCCCCTTCTAAAGTGATAATTCTAAAGTAGTAATTCACCCATGTGGCCTGCCAATGTATCCACCATGTCGGCAGTTGTGGCCCAAGATGTAACAAATCGTATAACTATATGCTGTTCATCGTACGGTTCCCATATTTCGTAATCAATGTGTTGGCTAAGTTGGTTATGCTGAGCAAGGCTTAAAATAACAAAGATTTGATTGGTTTCGGTCGATATAAATAACTTAAATCCTAATTTTTCTATATTATGGCTGATGATTTTGGCCATATCATTTGCGTGTTTGGCCAGCTTGTAATATAAGTTATCTTCAAATAAGGCTAAAAACTGTATTCCTAAAAGTCTTCCTTTGGCAAGTAAAGCTCCTTTTTGTTTAATAAAATATTTAAAATCGCTTTGCAAACTAGGATTAACAATTACCAATGCTTCTCCGAAGAGAGCTCCGTTTTTTGTTCCCCCAATATAAAAAGCATCTACACAATTACATATATCAGTAATATCTAAATCATTTTTATCACACGTCAGTGCCACGCCCAGCCTTGCACCGTCAAGATAGAGTAGCAAATTATGTTTTTTGCAAGCGTCTCTTAGGGAGTATAGCTCGGCCTTGGTATAAATGCTACCGTATTCGGTTGAATTGGAAATATATACAATGCGTATTTTGGTCATATGTGTAGGCAAGTGATTATTAATGGCAAGTTCAATTTGCTCTGGTGAAATTTTGCCGGCTGCATTTGGCACGCCGATGATGGAATGTCCCGTAGCTTCTATGGCACCTGTTTCATGCAAGCATATATGAGCGGTGTCTGGTGCGAGGATGCTTTCGTGTGGCCGCAAAAATGCACTGAGGCTGGTTAAATTAGTAGCTGTTCCCCCGACGAAAAAATGCACTGCGGCTGCATCGCACTTTAAGTGTGTTTTAATTTTATGCCGTGCTGTTTCGCAATATTCGTCTTCACCATAGCCGACGGTTTGTATTAAGTTTGTCTCTAATATTTTATTCAATATAGAAGGATGTGTTCCTTCGCTGTAATCATTTCTAAATTTTATCATGTTCGCCTCCAGTTTTTATGAAAATTATACCATAGTATTTGTAAAGTTGCTAGAGGCTTTGCAGAATATAATGCGGGGAGGCGTGCGGGAGTAGTCCGCAACCCCCATAAAAACGTAAAATCCGACCTAAATAGGGTTAAGGGACAAAGTCCCTTATGGGGGCTAGCGCCCCCAACCCCCCAAAAAAAATAAACGTCGGCTAAGAATATTGTACTGCCTTGCAATTAAATTGCATAAAATCTGGCCTAAATAATGCCTTCCCTATTTAAAAGGGTCAAGGGACGAAGTTCCTTGTGCGGGCGTAGCCCGCAACCCTCCCCATAAAAACGTAAAATCCGATTTAAATAGGGTTAAGGGACAAAGTCCCTTATACAGCCTTGTAAAAGGCCATAATAAGTGTTAGAATTCTTATTTAAGAAAAACACAAGTTTTAGAAGGGAAAGATTATGAAAATCATAAATATAGCTGTAATAGCACATGTAGATGCTGGAAAATCTACATTAGTAGATGCATTTTTAACACAAAACGGAGTTTTCCGAGAAAATGAAGAGGTGGTTGATTGCGTTATGGACAATGACTCCATAGAGAGAGAACGAGGAATAACCATTTATTCAAAAAACTGCTCCATTCATTACAAAGATTATAAAATTAATATTGTGGACACTCCTGGGCATAGCGATTTTTCATCAGAGGTGGAAAGAGTTATTCGTACAGTGGATACTGTAATTTTATTAGTAGATTCTATAGAAGGGCCTATGCCACAAACTAGATTTGTATTGCAAAAATCACTAGAACTAGGGTTGAAGCCGATCCTTGTAATAAATAAGATAGATAAGCCGAACAACAGAGCAGAAGAAGTGGTGGATATGACGTTTGACTTGTTTGTAGATTTAAATGCAACTGATGAGCAGTGCGACTTTCCGGTATTATACGGGATAGGCAAACAAGGGATTATACAATATGAATTAGACCAAGCTTCAAAAAACATTGAGCCGTTGCTAGAAACTATAATAGAGCAAGTTGGCGAGTACAAAAAGCAAGATGATATGCCGCTGCAAATGCAAATCAGTGCATTGGCATATGATGATTATATAGGTAGATTAGGCATAGGCAGAGTTTATAAAGGCATAATTAAAGAAGGAATGCAAGTGCAAATAGCAGATAATGCAGGAGAGATAAGAAACGGCAAAATTGTTAAGTTAATGGGATATGAAGGCTTGAACAGAACTAATCAAGCAGAGATTACGAGCGGAGACATAGCCATAATATCAGGGATACCGGATATTTCTATAGGAGAAACTATAGGAGAAGTGGGAAATGTAGTCCCTAAGGAGCCGATAAAAATAGAAGAACCAACGCTGACGATGAACTTTTTGGTTAACGATTCTCCTTTTGCGGGCCTAAGCGGAAAATATGTTACCACAAGACATATAAAAGAAAGGTTGGAAAAAGAACTTGAAGTGAATGTGGGGCTGAAAGTGGAACCTATGGATACAACAGATGGATACACGGTATCGGGCAGAGGTGAATTGCATCTATCTATATTAATAGAAAATATGCGACGAGAAGGGTATGAGCTTAGCGTATCAAAACCTGAAGTAATTATGCACAAAGATGCCGATGGCGTTTTGGTGGAGCCTGTTGAGAGAGTTGTGATAACTTTGCCAGAAGAATACTCAGGAACTGTGATAAATAAATTAAATTTAAGAAAGGCTCAACTGCAGACAATGGAGCCTGAAAACGGATATATGCGAATAGAATATTTATGCCCAACCAGAGCATTGTTAGGCTTCAGAAATGAACTTATCACTGACTCAAGGGGAGAGGCTACTATGGTTAGACGTGTGGAAGGTTATACGCCGTATGTAGGTGAATTGCCAAAGCGTGCCAACGGTGTTTTGATTGCGGGAGAAAAAGGGGTGACAGTGGCATATGCCCTAAATAGCCTAGAAGCGCGTGGAACGTTATTTGTGCACCCGACTATAGAAGTGTATGAAGGTATGATAATAGGAATGAATGCTAGAAAAGAAGATATGACGGTAAATCCGTGCAAAACTAAAAAGTTGACAAACACCCGTTCTGCAGGTGCTGATGATGCTGTGAAGCTGACTCCGCCAAAAATATTTTCACTAGAAGAGGCACTGGAGTTTATTGAAAATGACGAATTGGTGGAGATTACCCCAGTCGATATTCGTCTTAGAAAAAAATATCTAAAAGAGCATGACAGGAAGCGTTTCAACAAAAACTAATATATAATATGTAAAAAGATGTAAGTAAGGTTAATAAAATACTATTAGCGGACGATATATATTTTAGAAAAAAATAAAATATATAGGAGTGATAATATGAGTAGTATGTCAGGATTATCGTTTGGCGGACTTGCATCCGGAGTGGATACGACAGCTATGGTAAATGCTATGGTAGCAAATTATCAGGCAAAATATGATAACTCACTAATAGAAAAGCAACTGTTGGAATTAAAACTTGAAAAATATAGAGAAGTAAATACTAAAATTATGAATTTTTATGATGAACATTTGGCACCTCTAAGATTGCAATCAACTTTTTCTCAAGGCACGATGAATGTCTCAGATCCTAGTGTACTTGATGTAACAAAAGGTGGGGCGACAGGGGACAGCATTGAAATATTGCAACTTGCAGTGCCGGCAAACTTGGAAACAAGTGCTATACAAGGAAACTTCTCATCAGATACTAAATTATCTTCGTTAGGAATTACAAATAGCGAGGCTATTAAAATTGTAGACCAAAACACAGGCGAGGAGTATGAATACCAATTTAGAAATTATGACACTATAGGTGATTTGGTAAATGCTTTCCAAAACGACGGATTTGATATAACTTTTGATGAAAATAATGCTAGTTTTGATATGTCAAAGCTTAATCCAGAAGAGTTTAGGATGGTGGAATTAACAGGTACGTATGCAAGAGATGAAGCAGGTAATATATTACTTGAGAATAAGATTGGGCCAGATGGGCTTGAGATAATTGATGAAGAAACTGGAGAATATGTACAACAGATAAAATATGATTATACTGAAGTTGATGATGGCAGCGTACTGAATAAACTGGGGATTGACTTAATTTATGATATGAATGGAACGCCATCTGACATAAGTGATGATAAACATTATTATGTAGGAAATTCTTTAAGCAGCGGAGCTGTTAGCAAAGAGACTACTTTATCAGAGCTTGGCATATCTGGTACTTTGGATGTAACTATTGACGGGGTTAAAAGTACGTTAACGTTAAATGCCACAGATACTCTAGAGGATTTGGCGGATAAGTTAACTGATATAGGTTTGGAGACATCGTTTGACAGCACAGTTGGTGCATTTCAAATAAAAGCTAACGGGTCAACTGTTTATTTTGAAGGTTCAGACGATAAAATATTAGAAACATTGGCCATAACCAACCCGACCGAAGAGGCTCAAAAGGGTATGGCGTTATATAACGGGATGCTGATAACATCAGATACAAATACGTTTGAAGCTGATGGCATAACATTTAATGCAAAAACTGTGGGTACAGTGGATTTAAGTTATACTATAGATGAAGAAGCTGTTTATGAAAGTATATCAGGATTTGTTACGGCTTATAATGAGCTGATAGCTGAGCTGAATACTTTAATAAATGCAGATTACAACAAAGATTACAAGCCTCTTACTTCAGAAGAAAAATCTGGTATGACAGATGATGAAATTGCACTTTGGGATGCAAAAATAGATGAGTCTTTGCTAAGAAAAGATTCATCTTTGCAAAGTTTGGTAGACAGCATGCGATATACTATTATGGATGTTCGTGCAGAAGGAGATTACAGGTCGCTTGCGGACATTGGAATTACAACTAGTTTATCATACACAGATAAAGGAAAGTTAGAGCTAGACGAAGATAAATTAAGAGCGGCAATATCTGAAAACCCAGAAGGTATACAAAACCTATTTAATGGCACTTATGAAGATGGGTCAGTGGGATATGCCACTGAAATGTATAATAATATAACTGACATGATTAAATCTACTTCAGGCAGCAGCGCATACTTCTTATTTAATGATAAAGATTTGCAAGCACAAATTGATGACTATGACTCTATAATAGCCAATGCATCAGACAGGCTAGAGGCAAGAAAATCAATATATGAAGCAAAGTTTTTGGCTATGGAGATGGCGATACAAAGATTAAATTCTCAAGGGGATTTGTTTGCAACAACTACTGCGTAAATTTAGATAGTATATTATAGTATATATTGATAATAATAATAAATATAAGTTACTGCCACCTGGCTTGGGTGGTGGTAACATTATCAGGGAGGAATATTGAATATGAACCAAGCAGGGTATGGAGCGTATAAAAATAATAGTATTTTAACTGCAAGTCCTCAAGAGTTAACTTTAATGCTATATAATGGTGCTATAAAATTTTGTATTTTAGCAATAGAAAGCCTTGAAAAAAATAACATACAAAATGCTCATAATTATAATATTAGAGTTCAAGATATAATAATTGAACTGAAGATTACGTTGGATAAAAAATATGACATAGCCCATGAAATGGACAGAGTATATACTTATGTATTAAAACTTTTGCAAGACGGAAATATAGCAAAAAATGCAGATAAACTTAATGAAGCAAAATGGATTATTACACAATTTAGAGACGCATGGAAAGAAATTATGAATAAAGGAGCTTAGGAAGAATGAATGACCCATATGAACTACAACAAGTAGAATTTCAAATAAGATCTAGCAAAGAAAATGGAGAATACTCTCTTAGATTAACAAAAGACGAAGTATCAAAGTTTGTACTAAGCAAGTATAAGCCAAAACAAAAGATACAAGAGAGTTTTAATTTTGACACATTAGATTATAACAGACAAACTCTATTTTTGATAATTGGTTTCGGGTTTGGATATGTGGTGGAAAAGATACAAGAATTGGTCGGAGACAGTGCTTGTATCTATGTAATTGAACCTGCACCGCAGTTATTGGTGGCTCAGGCAAATTTGATAGATAAAGATAAGTTTAAAAAAGTGGTTTTTTTAACAGGTCTAGAATTTCAGAGATTATATGAAGATTTTTTCTATGTGATTGATGAGAATACATTAAACAATTTGAAGATATTTGTGCACCCACATTATGAGTACTTTTATTTTAAATATATGAAGAGAATAACTGATATAATTAATACAGTAAAGAGCGACAGAGTAATAAATCTGAATACTGTAAATGCAATTGGTACAAGATATCCGGAAAATGCTATAAACAACGTATTCTTATTAAATAAGGCGTATGACATAAATTGTCATAAAGATAAGTATAAAGATATCCCAGCCCTTGTTGTTTCTGCGGGGCCATCACTGGATAAAAATTTAGAGGACATCAAAGATTTTAATGGCCTAATATTTTGCGTAGGAAGGACTATACAGTCTGTGCAAAGCATAGGAAAAGAAGTGGACTTTACGTGCATTGTAGATTACAGTACAAAAATATATGAGACTTTTCCAGAAAAAAAGAATGTGCCAATAATAGCGTTTTCGACAGTGTCAAAAGAGGTGATGAACGAGTGGGATGCGCAGATATATTTGGTGGACACATCACCGGCATTTAAAGAATTGGTAGACATCAACTTGCCACCGGCTGACAGTGCGGGCTCAGTTTCTACATTAGCTCTTAATATGGCGACGTTTATGGGGTGCAACCCTATAATTATGGTAGGGCAAGACTTAGCATATACAGATAAAAAAAGCTATTCTAGCACATGTGACGTGTTTAATGAAGATGAATTTCTGAAAAAAGTTGACCCAGCTAAATCTACTGTGTATAAATTAGTAGAAGGGTATCACCCAGGGGAACAGGTGCTGAGCACAGAATTATATAATGGATTTAGGCGATGGATCCAAAGGCATATAGCAAGCAATCAGCATATAACCTATATAAATGCTACAGAAGGTGGGGCAAAAATATTAGGTGCAATGCAGATGACTATGCAAGAAGTGGTGGAAGAATATGGATATATAGAAAAGCCGCCTATTGAGCATAAACTTTTGCTAGATGAACCAATAGACATTGAGGCAAGGCTTAATGTTACATTGGAAACTATTGAAGAAAAGATGAAAAGAATATTTGAAGCAGTAAAACTTTCAAATGAGTTAATTCACGAATATAAAAATTATGATGAAGAAAAATCTCCACAGAAAATTAAAGAGTATATGGAAGAGTTAGATAAAGCAGATAAGCATATTAAGGAAGTTAAATTAGAGAATTTATTAAGATATGTTTTTATGACATTAACAACTCATTTAATGACGGATGGAAAATATAAAGAACAAGTATGGAAAAGTGACATTGAAAATGCAGTGCATTTGGCGGAAACTAACAATAAAATGTATGAAGCGTTATCTATATCATTGGTGGACCTTAAAAAGAAGATACAAAAAAGGATAGAAGAGGAGAGAGAAAATGGAAATGGATAAGCAAGCTATACTAGAAGAAAAAAAAGAAGAAGCGATTGAAAGTTTAAAAGAATATCTACCAAATCTTGAAAATGGCCTTATTTATATTCTGAATCAATTTCACAGCAAAGATTATGCCGGAGCTAACAAAACAATTATAGAAGCTTTGGAAGGAATAAAATGGGTATTGGACATTATGATAGTAACAAATCCACAAGACTTGGATGCGGAGAATATAAACGATATTCTGAATGCTTTTATAGATGCTATGGAAAATGACGATAAAGAAACAATCGTAGATATTATAGAGTATGAATTGATAGATTTGGTAAAAGAATGGAATAACATTATAAGTTAGCGAAGGAGTTTTTGATAAATGGCCGTTATAGTAACAGGAGCAGATGGGTTTATAGGAAGTCATCTATGCGAATTGCTAGTAACAAAAGGAGAAAAAGTCAGAGCTTTTGTTTACTATAATTCATTTAACAGCTGGGGCTGGTTGGACACTATAGACCAAAAGATAAAAAGTGAAATAGAAATATTTAGTGGGGATATAAGAGACCCAAATGGGGTGAGGGTTGCAATGCAAGATATGGATATGATATATCATTTGGCAGCTCTTATTGCCATACCATTTAGTTACCATTCACCAGATTCTTATGTGGATACAAATATAAAAGGAACGTTAAATGTTTTACAAGCGGCAAGAGACTTGGAAACAAAAAGAGTTTTGGTAACCTCTACATCTGAAGTGTATGGCACAGCACAGTATGTGCCAATTGATGAAAATCATCCGTTTCAGGGGCAGTCTCCATATTCTGCAACTAAAATAGGGGCAGACAGGTTAGCTGAATCGTTTTATAGAAGTTTTGACACTCCGGTGACCATAGTAAGGCCATTTAATACGTATGGGCCAAGGCAATCGGCAAGAGCCATTATTCCGACTATTATAACTCAGTTATTAAGCGGGAAAAGTGAAATTAAGTTAGGAGCGTTGTCTCCGACTAGAGATTTTAATTATGTAAAAGATACGGTGGCTGGCTTTGTGGAGATAGCTAATTCTGCAAATACAATAGGTGAAGAGATAAATATTGCAACATCAACTGAAATTAGCATAGAAGAGCTGGCACGGGAAATAATAAATCAAATTAACCCAAAAGTACAGATTATATGTGATGAGCAACGTATAAGACCTGATAAAAGTGAAGTTAATAGATTATTAGGTTGCAATAAAAAAATAACCGCTCTTACAAATTGGAAACAACGCTATAGCTTTGAGGCTGGAATAGCAGAGACAATAGAGTGGTTTAGAAAAAACAATGATAATTATAAGGCAGATATATATAATGTTTAGTAGGTGAGTAGATTGTTTATACCTTTATCAGAGCCTAATTTAAAAGGCAACGAATTGAAATATGTTACAGATGCAATTAAAACTGAATGGGTTTCAACGGGTGGCGCATATATAACGGAATTTGAACGAAACATTTCTGATTATTTAAAGGTGCAAGATGCAGTTGCGGTGCAAAGCGGCACAGCCGGGCTTCATCTTGCGTTAAAAGAAGCGGGAGTTGGGCAAGGAGATTTGGTTATTGTGCCTACGTTGACATTTATTGCAGCAGTAAATCCAATTAAATACTTAGGAGCAGAGCCTGTTTTTATGGACTGTGACGACACGCTTTGTATGGATATAAATAAAGTAGAAAAATTTATAGAAGCTCAGTGCAAAATGGTAGCAGGAGAGCTATATCATATAGAGAGCAAACAGATAATAAGAGCTGTGGTGGTGGTGCATGTATTTGGTAATTTGGCTGATATGGAGCATTTATTAAAGCTTAGCAACAGATATAACATAGCTATTATAGAAGATGCAACAGAAGCATTGGGTACATTTGATTTAGATGGCCGTGCTGCTGGGAATTTTGGACAGTTTGGCGTATTTTCGTTTAATGGAAATAAAATTATTACCACTGGTGGCGGTGGAATGGTAGTTTCAAAAGATAATATTAAACTAAGCCACATAAAATATCTTAGTACACAAGCGAAAGATGATGCTCTAAATTATGTACACAATGAAATTGGATATAATTATAGGATGACTAACGTACAAGCAGCAATAGGAGTTGCCCAATTAGAAATGTTAGAAAATTTTATAAAAGTAAAACAAGATAATTATAATTACTATAAGCAAGTGCTAAAAGATGTGGATAACCTTAAAATATTAAACTTTAGACCAGACATTAGACCGAATTATTGGTTTTATAGTATCCAATTGATGGGGTATGACATAGATGAAGTTATATCACAATTACAAAAATATAAAATTCAAACACGCCCTATATGGAGGCTTATACATGAGCAATTGCCATATAGACATAATATAAAATTTGAGATTGAAAAAGCTCCTATTTATGCTAATTCCGTCATAAATGTACCTTGCAGTTCTAACTTAACTAAGTTAAATATAGATTATGTATGTGAAAAATTAATTGAAATATTGAGGACGGCAAAATGAGTTTAATAGAAGAATTATTGGTGAATGAACAAGTGAGCGTTAAAGAGGCTATAAAAAAATTGGATGAAACGGCGAAAAAAATTTTATTTGTGACTAGAGAAAGAGAACTTTTAGGGACCATAACCGATGGAGACATAAGAAGGTGGATTTTAAAGAACGGTTCTCTTGAAGATAATGTAACTAATATCATGAATAAAAGATTTATATCTATTAAGCCTATACATGTAAAGAATGCTAATTATATTATGCAACATCACTCAATTAGTGCAATTCCTGTACTTAACGATAAATCAGAACTAATAGACATAGTTTTTCAAAAGTTCTCTAATGTACCTATGAAGTTTGCTGAAAATAAGTTAGACAACAAAGTTGTTGTGATGGCTGGTGGAAAGGGGACCAGGTTGTATCCATACACTCAAATACTTCCTAAGCCCTTAATTCCAATCGGCGAAAAAAGCATAATTGAGCATATATTTAATAAGTTTAATGAATACGGGTGCAGCGAATTTATTTTAACTGTTAATTATAAAAAAGGTATGATAAAAAGCTATCTAGAAGAGCTGGAGGTACCATATACATTTTCATATGTGGAAGAAGAAAATTTTCTAGGCACAGCGGGTAGTTTATATTTGCTAAAAGGTAAAATGGATAAAACTTTTTTTGTGACTAATTGTGATATTTTGATTGAAGCCAATTATGAAAAAATAATAGAGCATCATATAGAAAATAAAAATAAGATAACTATGGTAACTTCTATAACTAATTTTACCATTCCATATGGAGTGGTGAAAACTCAAAATTCTGGTATTGTATCAGAGATTGAAGAAAAACCAGAATATAATTTTCAAATTAATACAGGTGTATACGTATTAGAACCAGAAGTTTTGGATGACATACCGGATAATACTTTTTTGCACATTACAGATTTAATAAATTTATATATTGAGCAAAATAAAAAAGTTGGCGTATTCCCAATTCGTTCTGGACAATGGCAAGATATGGGTGAGATTAACTTGATGCAAAATATGATAGAAAAGATTAATAGTGAAGGCAGGGAATGATATGACAGACCAAGAAGTTAGAGCAAAGATTGTAGAACTAAGTGAAAATGGTGAAAAAAATATACGTAAGCTTGATATAATTGCTAATCAACTTTTGCAAATGGCAGATATAAATAATCCAATGGCTATTGAGGCGTGCAAAGAATTTTGCTTAAATAATAAATTGGATTTATTAACTAGATTATTTGTATATAGAAATATTGTAAGGATAGGGGGGCAAGTAGAACGTAATTTTAATGAAGATAACTTTAAAATAGAAAAACCTGTGTATGACGTATTAATGAGTGAGCTTAAGAAAAAAATTGACACTACTAATATGAAACCTCTAGAGAATAGAAACAGCAATAGAATTGTTATTTTGACAGAACAGTTTTTGGAACTGAGACATGGGCCGACCAATTGTATAGGAAAAATTATTAAAATGATAAATGATAATTATCCTCAAATAAACGAAGTTTATATATTAACTACTAATGCTCAATTACCAGAAGTTACATTAAGTGATAAGTATGCTTTCTCGTATAGAAAACCGCCTATAGAAGAGAAAGAATTAAATACAGTATTAGACCATTTTAAAATAGATAGATGCGGGGTAGGGTATATTGCTAATGATGATCTTAAATTTATTCCAAGATTAGCACATTTCACGGAATTAGTATACGATTTAAATCCATGTAAAGTTATTTCGATAGGTATGAGAAATTATCTTGCAGAGCTTGTAAGTGATTTTATAGAAGTATATGGCATAACTTTTGATGATGATGATAAAGATGCAAATGTACAACATATTATTGTCCTAGATGAGAAAAAAGCTAAAGAAAAAAATAGGATGGAATTTACAATGGAAGAGTATTATAAGAAAATGATGGAATATATAATTGGATAATACCTCTGAAGTCATTATACTTATAATGACTTCAGACTGTAGACGATTAAATCTAGCTAGATAAATATGAACTATAATTATTAAAGTTTTCTTCTATAAAAAGCATAGTT
>MDSQ01000136.1_pt1 | contig 13713 bp, 2 predicted proteins | sample 1008251 | NCBI WGS metagenome assembly MDSQ01 (sample SAMN05526597, study PRJNA338239) | gut metagenome | isolation source: Hindgut content | host: Naso unicornis | place: Saudi Arabia: Red Sea | collected 2016-05
GTGGACAGTATTTGACCATGGCCATGGCTTCCTCGAGAAATAGATACTGTACCAGGTACCAGTAGAGTATGCCGCCATACTTGCTCTAGAATGACTCCCAGTCTACATTTTTGCCACGATGGCCGCTTTATGCTCTTGTATGGTATTATTCGAAGCAACGACACCAACTTGTTATTTTCTCTTTGAGGAAAATATCTGGTCTTGATCGTAGCTATTGCTGCTTACCGTCAAATTAGGTAACCACGCAAGCAATACTTCCTGTTTGGTCATGTGACGTGTTAAGTGAGGCTCGTTAGTGTGGATGGAGATTAGAGCTGCCACAATGCTAAACCACTCGCATGGATGGAGATCGTAGCCTTTGGCTGTATTCAGACCAAATCAGGTGGTTCAGCAGAAACACCACAGGGTTATCAGGTGGTGTGAGTGTCATTTAATTAACATAAAAGGACCAATTGTGTGATGTCAAGTTGTGTCCACTCTTCCTCCCCCAATCCACGGGTGGTTAATCACTGGAAGACGGCCTCTTTACATGATTGGCTGTCGCAGCATAACACAGCCGGCTGCAGCAAAAAAGTTAAGTTCAACTTTGTTTGTTGGCTGTGTTCTTTTCGGGCAGCTGCAGCAGCTCCGACCGCCACAGCCAAAATGGACAGGCCTCATTAAAATGAATGAGAAAACCTGCGTTTTCACCGGATCACCTGATTTGGTCTAAATACAGCCTTAGGTTTTTCTATGGATTAAACAAACAAGACAGAACATGTAACTTAGCTTTAGAGGGTGCTTTTTGTTTTGATTTGTTACCTTCATACAAATTCAGGCTAGCTGGTTCTCCCTTCTCTAGCATTTGTGCTAGGCTAAGCTAACTGTCCTACTTAACATGCAGATACAGTGGGATTAATCTACAACTAATGAGGTTATGCATGAGCATAAACTCATTTCCAAAATAATTGAACTTTGCCTTTAAACTAAAAAATATAATTTACTGCAATGTTAAGTTAAACTTGTCAATGACTTTAACAGGTTATAAATTTTGAGAATGATGATCACTGTTGGCCTTAATCTGGAGTGTGTTTTCCTTTACACTGAATCCATCCATTTCACTTGGGAGTGTATGCTTCGTGGGTTTTGAGAGCAGTCAAAAGATTAAAATGTTCTTGTCAAAATTCAGCTTTTATGACTTGCATGCTGGCATATAGAACAAAAAGCATTGCTAACCTGAAGTTCTGTTGTGAAAAGGTTTTCCGTGTCCCTGTGGGTGTGTCTGTCACAGCTAAAAAGAAGTTCTCAAACTCCTCGGCTCAAAGTAAGGTCATTAAAAAGTGTTGCCTTCTCTGGAAGCTTGGAGGCAGAAAAATGCAGCATTATTTTGGAAAGATGTCTGCGGGGTCAAAACATTTTTTCAAGGTGTTTTGAATTTGAGTTAGTCGCTTCAGAAGTTACATTCACACTCATCTCGGATGTACCAGACATTTCAAGTCTGGGTACACTTTGTAATAATGATTCCTGCTCCCACATTTTCACTTGATAATCATCTTTTTTCATAGGAATTAAATTTCCAACAGCGACCTGAAATGAAAAAGAAAATAACACTCGACTATAAATGTATACCATCCCCCCAAAATTGGTTATGTATGTTTGTCACTTGTTTATTTCATACATTTGTTCTATAATTTGTTATTGTAATGTTTATTTGGTTTATAATAAAAGTTATGTTGCAGTCACAATGCACTCTGTCAAATCAACATTGCATAGTGAGCAAGTTTTACGCCTATTGTCCCATAACTGTTATACTTGATCAAAAATCAAATTATTTAATTATATTGCAAGAACATTGCATGAAATAACATGACACTGTGGCCTATATCATTTTAAGTTTAACAACAATTACTGTTAAAATTTAAAATATTCTAGACATCACAGATTTTAACAGTGGCAATGTAACTAGAAGAGGTATGGTTCTTTAGTTTGATTACAGTTAGTCTATGTAATTGTTGTTGCCCTGTTTTGATGATTTCTCAAGATCCTTTGTCAAGATTTAAACATAAATTGGGTTTTAACTGCAGACTTTGAGTCAGTCAGTGGCATATGGAAAAACACTACAAGCTATGCTAAAAAGATTCTTTGCTAAATTCTAATACTCATTTTCCCTTTTTCAAACAGCCATTCACAGGCCATCTCACAACATCGGTGGAATATGGTGATGGAGACAAAGGTCTTTTTTGTTGATATGGAGCATCGTGTCTCCTGCTCTCCTTTGTGCAGATTTGGCGTAGGCCTGTATGACTCATTAATCTTTAAGAATGGAGCAGTCAGAACATTTGAAAGCCGTGTTCCCTTCCGTGCAGTGTTATTCCTCTGATGAAACAGCATCTTGGGTTTCAGAGAGGGCAAGAGAGGCTGTAACTTATGTTTTCAATTACATGGATATTCCATTTCTCAAGTTGCACACATGCTGCTATTTGCATAAACATCCTCTAGTTTTATTCGACACAATCAGGTCCAAGTCTACTGGGACACTAGCATGTCCCCACTTTAACTTTGCAGCCTGTTATGCAGCCTCAGCCTAAAATAAGAAGAAACAGACCCCCTTTCACTTTGCAAGAATCTTTTCACCAAAGAGTGGCTGAACAAGGTTTGATAAAAAGAGCTCAGGTACAAAAAACCCCACAGAGAATCTAGATGGAATATAGCAGCCTCTCACTCAACACAAGCTGGAGACAAGAGAGCAATGACCCAAGCAAATAAGTAAATACCTGTAAATCCACCTCATATCCTGCCTTGTCCAAGTCCTCCAAACCAAAGTTATGATGTCAGTCTATCCTTCACTCATCTGTTAGCAAACTTGGTCTGAACTGAGACTGCCCATATGATACTGCACAACTATAAAAGTCTCCAGCATATGTCTTTAAACGCTTGATAATTTAGTGCATCGGTGCATTTGATGTATGGCATGTTTGGTCAAAATTCATGGTATATTATCCTGGCAAGTGTTACAGTATGTAAATTTCATTGAGGAACTCTGCATAGGAGTCAGTCAGTCCACCCTGTTGACTGTATTACAAGGCACACTAGCCTGTTTGAAAAAGAACTTATTGATTGGATTTGGCTTTTGGCCATTCGGTCCAGTCAGCTAAAAATGTGCCAACAGCTCAACAGCACCCATCTCATATTTCTCTCAAGTGCTCTTGTCTGCGGAGATGCATAACCCCAATTTGCATTTTTCTACTGTCTGAGCTTGAGATGCTGGCCAGAGAGGAATTATATGAGAAAGTTGAAAAACAACTACCAACAAATGATACCCGATATGCGGAGACTGCCAGCAGAGCTTCTCTGAGCCAGAGTCCCCAGAGCCAGTTCTTTGCCCAAATGGTGAGTTTAACGAACACCTCCAAGATTTTTCTGAGTAATTTTTCACTCCATTCAGACCCTGGTAACATGCCCAGTAATGTCTCAAGTGCAAGCTTGTGATATAGGCTTAAGTACAGAGAGAAGGCTGTGCTTATCAGTATTTCTAAAAAGCTTAACTACCATTTCAGATAAATAACAAAGAAGAAGAAAATACAAACCTTGCTTAACACACCACGCTGACCCCAAAACACCAAGCTTGTGTTGCAAAGATTTTCAAGAACTAAAAAATTAAAACACACACCCTGAAGTTTTGCTTTTGTACAATCAGACAACCCAAAAAATCAAGTGAGGCTATCAGATGATACAAGAAAGGTGTTGTCTCTTCAGTTCCAAGTCTCAGCAGACTCTAAAATGGGAAACACAACATGACAAAATATTCACAGCAAGAAAAAAAATTCAGTGGTTTTATAGCCTTGCTTTGAAGAAACGTGTCAAACCACATAAGTAAAACAGTAACTGATTAATACACTTGCCAAGTGAGAGAATTTGGTTTGCTTTTTTTGCCAAGTCCAATATTGTGAGTCAAAAAAAATGGGACATTTGTTTTACAGTGTGGCGGCAATGTGGCTTTGATGTGATGTCTTGCTGTTGGTTAGTGGTCAGACATTATGCTTGTTACTTACACTCTTCTATCTAATATATTTGATCCATTGCAAAATGGTGTAATGAATATTTAGAAAATCAAAAGTGAATGCACAGTGACCATTCCTCAATAGAGATTAGGCTGAGAGGCCTGTTGAAATGCACAGTAGTATGCTGTGTGCAGACAGAGCAGACCAGAGTTGTGCAGCTATGTATACTAATGCCACTGAGTTCCCAAAAAAGAGCAGTGGAGGAAAGGTTGGGCCAATCCAAAATCTCGCTGCATAAAACAAAGCCATTCCGTGTATGCTCTATTGATTTCTGTGCTCAGAATTTATTTCTTTGACTAAATAGATGACCGTTAGTGTCTTAAGGAGCAACAGTCGCCCTTCTTCAACACCTCACACACATCCTTGCTGTTTTTCTGTGTCCTTGTAAATATAGAATATGAGTGCATTAAAGATTTTTCACGGCACAGCGGGGTTGACTGCAAATAAATCATTAACTCATTTCACAGGGAGCAAAAACAGATATTTGCAGAGAGGTGGTTTATCTTTTCTAATGCGATGGAGAAGACTAACAGCCCATGTTGAGCAACTAGCATCACTGCTATTATGCTGCTTTCTTTACCATCCATAAACCTGACCAAGCATAAATTTAACAGCATCAGATTTTCCACTTTATGTCACTCGGGAGTTATTTATTACCTATATGTCTTAAAGTACATAATGACAAGTGTGCAGCATATGCCAAGCTAATTTGCTCTAAGTATTGTTTTGATGGATCTGATGATGTGGAAGTAATTTGTTGTTGGAGAGGACATTAGACTCCGCTATCTGACAGGTGAATCAGTGCGGACCCAGGACAACCCCCCTACCCTCCTGCACCATCTTCCAACACCTAACCATCTTCATTTTTAGTATTTACCATTTATCATCAGTCTGTCTATGGATTCCCGACAAGTCCATTAAGAAAGAGACACCTTAATGGCACAGCGCCGATGATGGAGAATCCCCTGTCTGATGAGAAAGGTGAAAAAAATGTAAAAGTGTAACATCACTTTGACCTTTGGGTCTTTGTCAGTCACAGACACAGGTGGGAGAGGTGGACGGGTGTCATCACTCACACAAATCCCTGAACCGTCAGAGATTAGCTGACTAAAATTGAAAATACAAGAGGTTCTTCCTTTTTTTGAACATTTTTGTTAATGCTTTAAGCGGGATTTAACAGCGACATTTGTTTTATAACAGAAATAATCTCTTTGTAGAATTGTAGGTCATTCAAGGTTCCTACGGTATCCTCCTTCCACCCCGACTATGAGCTGGATTGTCTTACATAAACATATTTTCCTTGATGTTATCAAAGATACTACAGCAGAAAAGAGGGCACAATGAAAAACCTTGGGTAAAGACCATGAAAGAGGACAGAGAAGTAAAGATGGAAATAAAGCAAAAGTACAACAAGCACAGGGGACTAGAAAAGAGAAAATATACTAGAAAGCTGCACCTGGACAAAGGAGGCCTATAGTGGCTCGACTGGCTGGAGCCAAGAGCCACGGCTGAGTACTCGCCACTAAAGATAACAACATCACCCCAGCTAGATTACAGGCCCCAGCGATGGGCTGTAGGCCCAGGCAGAGATTAACACTGGCGTTCAGGTCTTTCTGGGACCTCGTCCCAGTGCTAACACTTACAGAATGAGATCTCTACTGGAGTACACAGCAGAAGCCAGACCGCCTGTCCAATAAAGACTAAATGATCAGGTAATCTGGTTTACACGGCGGCTAAATGGCAGAGAGCTCCGTCGTGGTTGATGGCAGCCAAAAGTAAGCCCTGCTGTGCTCTGTTATAACATGGAACTGTGGAGATAAAATGAGTCAATTAAGCTTAAAGGCAAATGGCAGCATGCAAATATAAAACTATGGGGATGAGATTTTTTCTCAAATGTAGTTATGTATAACCAACACAGTTTTTATGTTGCTCATGTTGAATCACACAGTAGCCTGTGCTGATTTAGTTAATGCACATTATTTACGCTCACACATGAACACTCACTCATACCAACTGTTATGTTGCGACGCTAGTCTTAGTTTGTAATTAATCCTAACTCTCAGAGTCGCTAGCTTGTAACCTACTGCACCTCCCCACAAGTCGCATCAGATGTGAAAGTACAGCCTAATCTTTCACTGGTGGGAGAAATCTTCCCTGTCTGGAAGGGTGTCTGTGTGGATGACTCTCCAGCTAAGCCAGATGACTTTTACTTCCTTATGGGAACCTGTCTCTGCAGACAAACTCTGTAGGCTTTCCATGGGAGCCGCAGTCGTCTGTCCAGCTGGCCTGCCCAAGCTTCAATGTTGTCCATCAGTTTTATATAGAGTGAGAACAGTCTCAAAATGGATAATTGCACACAGAAGGATTCACAAATGCAATTTGGGATTTATATGTAAATGACTCTCTCCAGAAAAATATTTTTCAGTGCACATAAAAATATTTCTTGTTCTATATTCATTTAAAAAGAATTTACACATAAATATATAAGGTTTACAAATGTATTTCTGATGCACACACAAATATTACTTGTTTTAAATACACATTGGAAATCCCCAAATATGCACATAAAAGAATTTGTAATTATCAAAAACATATATGTGTGTTGAATCTGCATTTACAAACTGCTTGTAGTTTGTGAACTTCACTGCATTTGTGTGTGGGATTTTTGAGACTCCCCTGACGTAACCTGATTCACGAATGCGTTTTTTTCAACAGGGAATTGTCTGTAACCAGTCAGATCTCTCCCTCCTTTTCAGACCTATTGAAACGGTGGCCTGTGGGCCACATGCAGCCGAGAGGCAACCTCTATGTGGCCCAGCCAGAAAAGCAGAGCTAAACCAGGAAGAACGCGTTGCGCTAGCCAGAAGAAATTCTGCCATGTCGTGGTTGCTAGATGACAACAGCTGTGTGTATTGAAAAATCACAGTAATTCTCTCACACAACCTATCACATGGCAGCCCACTTCCTTGTTTGGGCATGTGGACCGGGCCCAAGCACACATGAATCATGCCCGAGACCACCTTTTCAAACCCAAGTCTGGTACACACGTGTTTACACTAATGAAATGAACTGGACTTTGTTGGATCCAGGCTTGGGTCCCTGATATGAAAACGCCCTCAGCTCCAGTGAATGGTCTATTTAATATTACAGAACACAAAGACATTCAGGGCAAGTGGCAGCTTCTAAATGTGTTGAAGCAACAGACTGGAAAGGTCCCTTTGATGTTCATTGCCCACAAGTAGCCAGGGAAGAAAAAGTTAAGGGGTTTTGATCAGTCTGAAGATAATAAAATCAGTACCGCCTAAGATAATGTCTCTCTGAAGTGAAAATGAAGTGCAAGAACAACACTTTGCTGTTTTAAGAGGGTTTGAAGTTCCAGACTATGTCTCAGCCGGTCAGTAACCACTTGTCATCACAGTCAAGGCTAATTTATACGTCATCACTTGACACATTTGATAAGTGTCGCTCGACAGGAATGAAAAAGTAGCGTGACGCTGTAAATTTCTGCTCTGGCGAAGGCTTTCAGTGTCTCCATGGTAACCAATTTTGACACGAAGGCTAGAATATCAACTATAAATTCAGTTAACTATCTCCATAGCGTCATTAACACTGACCAAACACATATTGCAACAAAGTATGACGATGTCCACCACAGAACCAAACTCTTTAGGTACACAACATGACAATTTTTGGTTGAAATTGTGTCATTTTTGTCAAGCGTGACTTATCAAATGTGTCAAGTGACAAAGCATAAATAAGCCTTCAGGCCACCATGATTAGGTTATCTGTGGACAGGACCAAGTTAGCCATTTCTCTTATTTCCAGTGTCAATGCTAGGATATGCTAAGCAGCTGCTAAGTGTACCTTTATAGCTTTAATTTGGAGTAACATGTTACCAAAAATGTCAAACTATTCCTTTAATTTAATAGACAATACATTTCTACAGTATTTTATTACCCCTTCTTTACCTTCTTTAGTCAGTGTTGTTCAGACAATGTGATTTCAGTGCACTGAAAATAATACCACCTCCACACACGTACAAATAAACACAGCATTAAAGACGTACAGAACATGCTGCTGTGGATAAAAGCAGACTTTCTGCCCGGGAACAGAACAACATGGCATAGTTGAAGTTGGAGCATCAGCGAGTAACACTGAAATAGCATTCAAGCAATATTTGATCTTTATTAATGGCAACAGGGTGTTTGTTTGAATACAGATTTAGATTATAGAGACAGCGACAGACCGTCCAAAGCAGAGGGCGGGGAGTTGATAATCAGATTATCTCCATCATTTTTGAGAGTTTGTACTATTTTCGTGCATTTGCTGATTTAGGACACAGTGGAATTACATCCATTTGTTGGAATGAGATTGCTATCACGTGGGTATGAATGTCCTTTCTTTCCTAACTGTAGTTTGAAATTGAAAAGTGAGAACATATTTACAGTCTTGAATAACGTTAGCTGCGAGGTCAAAGCACCCATATGCATGAAAAGGATACAGTTACAATGAGCATATCTGATCTGACATATAACAATAAAGGCATGGTAGAAATATTATTGCAGTTATTGTATACAGCAGGGAGCTCCGAGACTTTCTAAAGCTACGTTCAGAACCAACACTCCCATTTGCTGCGCATATGCAGTCACATTTGTCAGTGTGCTGTATCTCTCTGTGGACCCCTTCTTAATCGTCTCATTGCATAGCTCTGAGCACTTCTTATCGCACCGTTTCTTCAGCAAAGACATTTCTCTGTCACACCTTTCCCTCTCCCTCCGCAGGTTCTCCTCCAGCTGTCTCTTGAGGTTTTCTTCGCTTGTTTTTAGTTGCTCAATTTTCATCTGGATGAGCTTTAGCTCCTGCTTGAAGGCCTCAGTTCTCCTTTTCTCTGCTCTCTGATTCTCCATCTGTATGTCTCTTTCTCTCTGGCTCTCCTCCCTCTCACGTCTGAACAAGGACTCCATTTGCTTTTTCCTCTCCTCCTCCCTCCTGCTTTGCTCCTCCAAGCTCTGGGTTAGTTCACGCAGCTCTCTCTGCAAAGCATCTATCGTCATCTCTTCCATCTGTCTGATGGACTGCTCTGTCTGTTTTTGCTGAAATTCCCTGTCTCTCTCTTTGTTTTCATTTTCCTCTTCATCTTTTTGAATTTTCTCCTCTATTGCTCTACTCATTTTCTCATTCTGCTCAGCCTGTTCCTCCAGCATTTTAGTACATGTTTCAAGCTTCTCTTGAAGAGCTTCCTTCCTCTCCTCTCCCTCTCTACATATCTCCATTACTCTCACCATGTCTTGTATTTTCTTCTCCATCTGCTTCTTTTGATTTTCCTCCCTTTCCCTTCTGAGAGCCTCCTCCCGATGTCTCGGCAGTATCCCATTCTTCTTGTTCCCCAGTTCATATTGTTTCTCCTTCATCTCCTTTCCACTATTTGGCTGAACCATCTCTAGCTCTTTTTTATAAACCTCTTTTACTGCTCCCCTCTGCTTCTTTTGTAAATGATCTTCCTTCTTATTCAGCAGCCTTTTTTCCTCCTGCAGCTCCTGAGCCAGACCCTCCTCTGCTTTCAGGAGCATCTTGCTGCTGTAGCAACTTCCTCCGTTTCCCTGCATCAAGCTGTCAACTAAGGCAAACAGCTCAGACACCTGCTCCTTGCTCTTGGAGCTCTGGTTGTTGAAGACACAGTACCTTCCTCCACATTCGCCCACTAGCTGGTCCAAATCGTTGCACCTGTCTATCAGAGAGTGCTTCACAGATTTCCCTTCTTCCAGAAGGTCTCCATGAGTAAAAACAACCACAGAGAAACCCAAAGCATGGGACCCCATTGCCTGTTTGATCTGATGCACCGCCTCTTTCTCCTCTTGAGTAAACCTCCCAATCTGGATAACAATAAGAAACACATGGGGCCCGGGGTACAGGAGGCTAACACTCCTCCTCAACTCCCTCTGCACCTCCCGTGGAGTCTGATGTGTGTCAAACAGCCCTGGAGTGTCGAGGAGTATCAGGTATCTCCCACGAAATTCTCCAAAGGCCCTGTGACAACGCTGCGTGATGGAGGAGCTGCTAACTTTTGAATCGAATACGTTACGACCCAAGATGGAGTTGGCAGTGGAGCTTTTCCCACTGCCAGTCTTCCCCAGCAAAACCAGTCTGATCTCTGTGGAGAAGGAAGATGGCCTCCTGCCTGAAGATACAAAAACAGAGAATAGTAATGTTCAAAACAAAAAAAGAAAGTCAGAAAGAATGAAAGACAGCATAAATCCCAACTTGCCTGCACAGTTGGTAGAAGACAGCTGCTTGCTAATGGATGGCATGCTGTTTCTGGTCACTTGCCTCCTAAATTGTAAACAAAAAAGACCAGCACTATATAGATCCCAATTCTGTGGGAGTGTCTGGTCCCATGACATGTTAAACCCGTCTGTGTTTCTCATATCAGTCTTGAGAGAGTGTGGCCCAATAGTCTGTCTCTGAAACACTCAAAACAGCAGTTCTTATCTCTTAGTATACACACTCCATCGTCCTAGCTGAGACACACATCTGGAAAATAGGCTGAGATACTAAATGTAAGGGGCTTGTGAATAAGTTAGAATGAACAAAGTTCAACAGACTAGTCATTTGATTGTTGGGTTTATCTTATAAGTCAGCTGGTTACTTGTCATTTAGGGACCACCAAGTATCAATAAACCACACACGCTCTTGTCAGTGCTGAGGTCTATCATACAGACAGGTAGTCAAACAAACTGGGCTTTTGGGTGCTGGTTTACTGGTATGTTAGGGACTATGTGAGATCGGACTGAAGCACAGTGGTCTTATAAGCTGCATTGTAATGTCAGCCAAGCAGCAACATCTGGAGCCCAAAAATAAAGTCAACATGTGAGTGCCAAAAACTTTAATTTCTTGAATGGCCATTTGAGGCTGGCTCCAAAAGAAGAAGTCCCGTAGAGTCCCATGTTGAAATGCCGAATTTTACAGGAGAAATAAACATGTTTTAAAGTCTGATAAAGACAGTTTTGGTCTCTATAGCTAATTTACCCTTTAATGGTGACATAACAGGAGGATAATTTTTAAATAACAAAGTTATTTTAAGACCTAAAGCTATGCATAATTGGTGGGTGGCTGTTTCGCATGACAGGAGCTGCTAGCTTTCTGCTAGGCGTCAAACAGTCTTTAGTAGCAATGTGCATCCGCAGCTCCAGCCTCTTGTCCAAATGATCACTTCTGGTTCCAAAAAACTAAGATGCTAATAGTCATGCAGCCAAACTCAAGGCTTTAAAATTTCACACACCAACAGGTGATGTCACAGTGGCTCTACAACAGCACTATGAAATACACTGTCTATGATGTCAGCAAACTAGCATGCTCTCGATGCTATTATGTTGATGTTTAGCAAGTGCAATGTTGACCATGTTTGCTATTTTAAATTATTGTGTCAGCATGCTGTGTTAAACAGCATCTAAAGCAACATCAAGTACAGCTGAAGTAGATATGCTTGTCATCAGTTTGGCAGGCATTTGGTCATAAATCAAACTAAAATTGATTTTATGATGTCACTAGATGAAATGTCAGACCATCATCAAATTAATTAGAATTCACCCTGAGGGGCTGTGAGGCGATGCTGCAGCCTACACAGTGCGTGTTTGTCTACAAAGTCCACTCGACAGAGCACAGGTTGGTGTGTCTGATGTCACCTTTCAGACAAGTTATTGACTGTTTTTGTCCTGATGTGTGTTGTTTTGGAACAGTCTGAGACAACATAGTATTCAATAAAACTGGATTTGAAATATATTATCCTTTCTGACGATGGTGTTAATATTACTTTTTATTATTATTGTTAATTCTCTTTTGTGACTTTACTAATTTAATTATAAACACTGCCAAAAGGAAGATGTTCAGTGAGACATTAGACTATTGAAGTCTGGAAATGAGAACTCCTATTTAAAGATTTTACAGTTAGCTTCAGCTTGACCTAGAATTATCTTTTACTGTTATCTGATGTTATTCCAAAGCAAACTAGAAATCATACTAAAATCTTGCTATACCATTATTAATGTTAGTATGTGAATTTAACATGATTTGAAAATTAGGTCACTAGACTTTTTTATTTTAATTTACGCTATCATTAATCCATCTCATAATTCTCCCATTTACTCTTTTTTTCTGTATCAATCACTTTCATTTTTTGATGAGAGGGTCCATTTGTTGGTAAATCACTACATTTTTTTTTCTTCCCCTATTATCTGTAAATAAATGAAATTGCTATAGTTAGTAACTTGTTTTGTGACATATTTTCTAGTTTAAACTTGCTGGTCAATGAGTTTGGTTAAGGTTAATGTACAATATGTCACTTAATTCAAATTAAGTTATTTTAAGATGAGCTTACGGGAAGATAATTTGATTAGGGTAAGCGGAAAGCCCTCCTGATAGTTTAGCAGCATGCTGGCATGCAAGGGAAGGTGAACGGAGAGTTGAGAGGTGCAATCCAAACACACTCTTCCTCCTCTTTGTCTGTGTTGTCTGTACTTTCACCCAAGGGAGGTGGGACAGAGCTGTTGAGTCAGTGACTGAGCTGCATGGTCGAGACACCACTTCGCACGCCTGTTTCAGAGGGGTTTCCTCTGTTAGCTCTGCTGTGGAGTGTAAACTCTATCTCATCCTCTCTCCGTCTGTTTGGTGCCTCTGTGTCGCTTTTACCAAGGTCAGTCAATATACTCAGCTCACTTTTGCGTAGATAAAGTCTTTTTTAAAAAAATCTCTTACTTTTTTAATATTAATTCCACCTCTGTCCCAGATTATCTGCATGCTTAAATTGTAAAAATCTATGTACTAATCTTAAAATGACATTTTGAGAGGTTGCCTCTTACTGTTGTAGGTGCCTGCTGTATGGCTGTATCCAATGACATTGACACACAGTTCAGCATTTGTATGTACCTTGAATTAATAGCATGTAAAACTTCTAGTAGAAACTGAAGGGGTGACTGATTAAGGTGCATTTTGTAGCATTGTTCAGTGTTGATCTGCAAGTGCATCCTAGTTATGCATTTGCTTAATGCCTGTGTTTGTGTGAATGCTGTGCAGATTTTTTTTTCCCACAACGGTGTGAGACACTTTGTTAGTGTATTTTTTCACATCCTGCATATCTGAGCCAGACAACTGTCAAAGACGTGGTTGGGACTAAAAAAAACCCAAAAAACAAGTGACCACATTTCACACCAATACAGTCTGAAATTGATATGACAAAAGGTAAGCTATGTGTGTTAGACTCTGATACATGTTGGTTTTTATTGATGACAATTTTTTTACTGTGTTTGAGTAAGTACAAGTATAAGAATGAATGAGCTGGTAACTGTGCGTGTCCCATTTCACTGACTAATTGGTTTGGCTGGTCAAAAAACCTGATTAACTATTAGTCATACTTTATATATTGCTGTTTTGCTGCTAATACATGCAGCCCTGTGAGTCGGAAATGCAACACATTGTACATAACAGTATGCTGTTAATGCCTGCTGCTGCATCCACTGCTTGCAGTTCAGTTTTACATTAAAAAATCTGAGCAACAGTGGAAAAAGCACAGAGGGCTTTTACAGAGCATCTCACCACAGAATCAAGAAAACATGTTGGTTTATGAGAAATATGCATTTCCCAGTTCACACCTATCATTCTATCATGTCATATTCTCATA
>MDSQ01000137.1_pt1 | contig 13687 bp, 6 predicted proteins | sample 1008251 | NCBI WGS metagenome assembly MDSQ01 (sample SAMN05526597, study PRJNA338239) | gut metagenome | isolation source: Hindgut content | host: Naso unicornis | place: Saudi Arabia: Red Sea | collected 2016-05
TATATATATATATATATATATATATATATATAATTAATAGCCACATTTGTTTGAATATTTTTAAAATTTATTTCATTTAATAGACATGCTTATACAGTAATGTTAGTTTAAACTAAATGGTAAATGGTTCATTTACGTTCAAAGTTTCTTTCTTGTTCCTAATATTCCCAATCATAGTTGTTTTAATAGAACCCAAATTTCTTCCACTTTTCTCCTTTTCATACACAGTATACTCTATGTGTTGTTTTAGCTCTTGCAAAATTATTGGATGATTAACGAACAAGGAATGGCAGTGACTGTATGAATGTACAGTACGCTAGACAGCAACTAAGAAACCATTAACTTAATACCATGTTTATTCAAAAGAAATCAGTATTTTCATTCTGTTCTTGTTACTCCTCTTTCTTTTCCAAGGATATGTGTGGGCTTCTTTCTTAGCTCTTTTTCTCTCTTTTTTAAAACTTAACTTGCCATGCAACTGCAGTTTACAGAAACCATAAACACTGTAGACATAATAGGCAACCATCAAAAATATCAAATGAAACAGAAGAACATAATGACCATGAGCCAATGGCTGCAAATGATTTCAAAAACAAGTTTGTTCATTGGATGTTGCTGCTGCCCATTATGTCTCTGCCTTCATCTATGGTGTCACAGGTTGGTGGGCTTTGTGATGGGAGAGACTGATGTCCCATATCCATCCAACAAATCATCCCTGTCCACAGAGCAATGTCTGCACCACCAAGGAGATGTGCAGGGAAAGGAGAAACTGTTTATCCTGTGCCGGTAGATATCAACCAAATAGAAGAAGGTGTTTACCCCTAAGGGCAGAGATGACAATGGCAATGTGTGTTGGTGTGTTACTCAGTGTGTGTGTATGGGTATGAATTGTCAGTAATGATAAATCTGTGTGTGTGTATCCATTTTTTTTTTAAATGTCTGGCAATCAAACTGATCCTGAGGCCAGGTACAGGAGTCATGTGAATTACATTTGGGAAATGTGCATATACGGGAAATTTTGCGAGTAAAAAGCTTATCGGAGATTGAGCAAAGCTAAAAGCATCAGTACCTTTTGTTCATCTACAGTCTGTTTACAGACTGCATGCAGACAAACCGGCATTTGAGTCCTTTGGACGGTGAGCTCTGGGACCTCTCATTTTGTCCTTTGACATTTTCTCTCTCTCTCTTTCAAAGTCTGCTAGATTCTCATGAGCAGAGGGGTGATGGTGTAGCTGTTTGAGTGTTCAGTCTGTAGAGCGCTCTGTGGGCACAGTAATGGTTTTCCTCTCTGTTGACTTTTTGTCCTGATGTAGCCAAAATGAAGAGCTGCATTAAAACATTTGAATGTTTGTGTTCCTTTGTTGGTCTGGAGGTCATGTTTTCCTGTTTATCATGACCAACACATAAAAACAAAGACATTTTCTTGTCCTAAAAGCAGGCTACCTGATTAGCAGCCGAACATACTGTGCAATTAGAAATCAAAAATACAAGAAAAGGAGCACTTCCTGGACTTAAAATCGGTCTGTTTGAGTTGCTCTTTGGGTAGGGATATATTGAGATTTGAAAAATCAAAAAGAAGACTCCAAGGCACTCTCTACTGTGCAGTTACGTGGAGTGAAATAGTTTACACGAGCAATCGTTCAGATGATGTGTGACAGCGAATTGGAGCACAAGAAGGCCATTTGTCTGAAATAAGATATTTTACAAACAGTATAATATGGCCAGGCAGCAATGACCCACAAAGTACACATCGTAGTCCCAGTTCCATAAATAGCAACTTAATACCTGCGACTGTAAGTGTCTTATATTTGCTGAACTCACACGTTTACTTTCTCACCTTGCTGTAGTGATGGAAAAAATGTAATCCAGGATGTGTTCAGTGCACCATGACATCAGTGTGGGCAGTGAAACAGGTTTTTTTCTTCTTCTTCTTGTTGAGTTGGTCTAAAAAAGCCAAGTTTTTTGTGATTTGGTCAAAATGATCTTAACTTAAAGGACCACTCACTACCTTATCATGTCTCTTCAGTACTGTTGTACACTGCTGTTCATTAGAGTGATGCATTGACATATTGTTGGGGTAAAACACAAGCCCTCCAATACATTTAAGTCTGGCATAGCAGGAGGTCTATCCAGCACTGCATACCAGATGTACTGTACATTTATGAAACAGGATATTTGGTTAGGGTTTTCATGCCATAATCCTTTGGCTTATGTAGATAGTAACAGTAACAGTCATTAGATACTATGTTTAAATTTACTGATTTTAAATAATAATTATTAGTAATTTTCAAGTAATTTCATTTTTCCTTTTGAATTGTAAAATGGATGCCATAAAGTAATTTTGTAAATAATTTCATTAATTCATGGTTATTGACGTTAACGTAACAATAATATTTGTGACTGTTAACGTATGTGTGTCGTTTAAACGTCAGTACCGAAATTTAAACGTTAGACTTTTAGAACATTCACAACTTTTAGCTGTATTTGAAGATTTTTGGTTTTGAATGTGATTGAGGCAAAATGATACTTAGCCCGTTCATACTCAGCCAGAGGCAACACCACGACCTGTTCCCTTTGTGTTAATTCAAGACAAATGTAATTTTGTCTTATTTATGGCAGAGATGCCATACTTGGGCCTGCCATGCCTTTGAGGGACAACAGGGCAAATTCGGGAACCATAATGAAAAATGTGCCTCACCAAAATGCAGTCTGTAAAAGAGGTAAGTAGATTATATGATTTGTTTCCCTCACAGTAGACATTTTTACTCATAGTTGAAATAAAGCACAAGTTTCAATAACATTAACAATAACCACATTCAGAATCCCAGTACACCATGGCAGTGAGTCATTAAGCCAGCAGTGGCTGAATGAGTCTCGTCTGTAATCGATTTGATCATTTACACTTGTGCTTTTTTCTGCTGTGACATGTCGAAATGTCTTTTGTAAATACAGCCAATTAAGTATGACAGTGGCACATTCCTGTCTTTCAAGGACTGACTGGTGGGGAAAGTTACGAGTGTTGCTGTAGATCTAAAAACACAGACAGTTGTATTTGATTAACATTATGGTTGCCAGTTCTGTAAATGAATACAAGGTAACTGCGAGGTTTCTGTCAAAAAGGCCCTCCTGACTGGTTGTTGGTTCTTAAAATGCTATACTGTAACACAAATAACACAGAAAAATTCAACTTTAATAAGCCTCAATTTCAACGACACAAAGCCATCGTGTTGTTAATGGTTGGTTATGTGTCAAGTTGGTCAGGTTTGCATTGTTTAGTCAACACCAGTTTTTTTGCCAGAGGAGAATAAATTGAACAACTATGACAATAAGTAGCTGCTGGCAGCAACAAGAGGGACGTTTCTAGATAATTTATCCTTCACATAACATCATTTGTTAAAGGCACTCTAATCGACACTCTGTCACTACCACAAGTTTACTGCATGCAATGCCATTTCCAAGTTCTCTGGAAGAGTTTATATAATATACTTTATTGCTCTTAAAACATGAGTTAACTTTGTACACAGACATAAGACCACAGTGACGACAAGATCATTGACAGTAAATAAAGACAGGAATGAATAGGTGCACATAAAGAAACAATGGATTAAGCCATGGCGGGCTCATCGTGTGAATGAAACACAGACAAATCCAGACAGTTAAGCAAAGCAACTGAACAATGACAATTACAGAAAATGTTTATCATAATGTTAAAATGTTCAAGTGCTAATGAGGGGACATTGTCTGGTATTTTTTGTTTATAAAAATAAACATGTCTCATGCTTTATAATTGTAATATACTCATTAAAATATAAGATTTGCTATTAGTTTCTATGTTACATTACTACTATAAATAATTACCTTACAGACATGTTTTATTCTTTCCTTTTTACAAAATAGTGAAGAGTTGGGATAAATTTTAATGTTACAAGTAATGTTTGAAAAGTGTTTCTTATTCTCTCAAATATTTTATGTTGCTATTTACATTAACAGTGTAGAATAAATACATTTCCATACTGAATTTCATTTGCAAAACATTAACATCTTGCCTCCGTGGCCTCTCATTTTTGTCTAGTTCTCCACTTAAGATCCGGAAAATAATCTGTACAAACAGTATTATCACCTTCAATGGTCAAAGTATCTGCCCTTGAAAATTTAATACGTTAGGGAAAACATGCAGTACAGTGACAGAGAAAACACTGCATATGATTATGGAAAATGCCACATCAACAGCTAAGGACAAACTGTTTAAAAGAGAATGCTTGAAAACCTGACAAATGTGTTTGGAAACCAAGGGAATAAGTGCAAAAAGCTGATATCCTTCTTTCCTTTAGTTTGCAAAGTCACTTTCAGTATAAAATGGAAGGAATTACAGGTGGAGTATATTGCTAAATTAATGAATAATTACAGTCCCATTATTAAAAAATAGAAGCAGTTCTAAGAGACTGTTTGGCTATGGGGTATTTGTTCCTTTAAACGCCTCCCCCATTGTTTCACAATTTTTTTCTAATATTGAACATTTGTTGTAAGCTATGTTATATCCTCTATAGAGCATTCAGTATCCCAATTATTTTTGTTAAAATTATTATTAAAATTATTAGTATTACTATTAAAATCATTATTATTATTATTATTATTATTATTATTATTATTATTATTATTATTATTATTATTATTATTGTTTCTAAACCACAGAATACTGAACAGTTAAAAACCTTGAGTCATACATACAGAATTTTATAAATTATTATCGGAGTACCATGCTCTATACCAACAAACAACAAAACATTTTGTGCAAGAAACATTATTATCACATTTATTGTCTGTAGTATGTTGTAAGAGTTGGTACTGTTCATTTGGCTTTAAAGCACTCTCTTTAAAACAGTATGTCCAGTTTACATGTCAGGCCAGCACAAAGCCTATGTGATTAATTTGCAAGAATAACAGAGGATGAGACACAAAGAAGATTTCAGACAGGAAACAGATGTGTTAGTTTTATTAAAATACATAGAAAACTACTTTGTGTGTTTCTTATATATTTGCTAGATTGCACAATGTATAACAGCACATAGAAAGCAAATTTATATATACTGTATCTGAAAACCTGAATAAAAACAAATGATCATTTTAAACGGGTAAGCTTTAGCTTTGAGGTGATGGATTATGTAAAATTGATGGTGTGACTCAAGTGAGTTTTTCAGCAGCAGAGTGAATAAAAAACAACCAAACATTACATTTCAACTTCAGAGCTAATTTCAGAGGTTGTGCAAAATTCTAATGATAAACTTACTCACTTGCAAGTGAATGGCTATATTTAAAACTATTATTCACAACAAGTGAGATGCAAGTGAGCCATGGATCAGCATCTGTGTAAAATCACTCTGTGCGTTAAGTACAGTGTGGGTATTCCTTCTCTACAGCTGAGTGAGGTAACAATACTCATTACTGTATAGTGAATAAGATGATGACTTGGGTCTCTGCTACATTGTCTGCCCTGAACAGGTGTGTTTTATACTGCACCTGCACTGTAATAGTGAAAGAATGGGCCTCTGTCAGTCAATATAGTTTAAAATGTCATTCTTGTCTTTCAGTGGTTTATATTTTCCAACACTGTCAGTTAATTTTCCCTCTAGTATCAGTATACCAGACACAGTCATCATAGCCAACAGAGATCTCCATTTTGCATTACAACAATTAGAAAATTCAACAAACACACACATCACCATCTAACCGACCAACGCTTTGGACTACGCAATTAATAGAAGTCGCTACTTGACGAGATCTCTGAAATATTTCTGGCCAGAGCATACATTAATTTCTGATGATTTATTAGAATCTTTATAGTTCTCTGAAATCAATACATTTCAAATATATTCTTCACTTTTTTCTTCACAAAACTTATTTATTATTTGCTAAGTAGACACAACTCAAATATACATTACATATAAAATATTATACTTCGATGACTTATGTATATTGTGAATATTGATATGAGGTGACAAGCCCTGTATCACCCAGTCTGTTATAGGGTTCTTATTCCATTTGTGCATTAGTTTGGTGTATCTTTATATTTCAAAACAAGATCCACAAGGCTACCTCAGGGCCTCTAAAGATGGGATGGAACAGCTGCATTGCAATTTTTACTGAAGATGATTCATTGCATGACTTGTAAAAAAATGTAAACAATAAACAAATAATGGTTTGGATAGAGTAGCCACCCACATTCTGGACTGTTTTGATTATATCCCTGCCAGATTTATTCTTACTGGGCAGGCAGAGTTTTGATAGGTCGAGTGAGTGAGCTCATGTTGGTGTTGGAGGAAACTTGAGGGCTCACTGTCTTTGTTGGCAAGCTGCTCGAGTGTCCCATTGATTCTTCTGCTGCACGCAGAAGCAAAGTGTAGTTGATAGCAACTTCCTCGACTTTTCTTAACAGCTGTAGCCTTTGGGATTCTGAACGAACCCCTCTGACCAATTTGATAAAGGTTTGTGTTAGTTCACACAACACTTGAAAGCTGGCTGTGACAACAGCAAGCATGCGTGTTGGGCTTTTTTCAACACTTGCCACCCGCCGACAAGATGCTCTGAATTCCTTGAAGCGCACAGCCAGCTCCTGTTTGTACTCTGCGATCTGTGAGGGTTGAAGACGAGTCTCACCCTCAGCCTGTGGGCTGTTAGCACACTGGCGCAGGATAGCAAGCAACTCATTAGCATCCAACTGGGCATTCAGGAAACCATCAGGCAAGCTGAAACATTTCCCCTGTAGAGCCTGTACCCTTGCCAGGCTCCCCTCCAGTGTACCACAGGCTCTCAGGTCAATCTCTTGTGTCTGTGGCTCCTCCTCTTCCTCCTCCTCTTCCTCTCCACTGCAATCCTCTGCATTGAGAACCTGGAGTGTTTTGCTTACCACAGGAAAGGTGTGTGCGTCCAGCTCCATGCCTGGAAGGACCTGAAGGGGTATGGAGTAAGAGAGCTCATCTTTCTCGCTGCTTTCATCGGCTGCCTCACACTTCCTGTAGCAAAAACAGAATGAGCAACATTTATCTTTGTCATCACTGTCTTCGCTGTGCAGGGTCAGCAGCATCTCGCCAGTCCCATCTTTACTTTCACGCAGTACCTCTTCTCCCTGAATGAAAAACACACCTTTCTTTCCTTTTCCCTCTGCCTGGTGAGACTGAGCATGAACTGGCTCAATTGGGGTGGGTAGCCTTAAACCTGTGGCTCTCACTCTCTCCATCTCCTTCTCTAGACTTTTGGCTTTGGGCTTTACCTCAGCATACACAGGTGTGCTAGTGCTGTTATCCAGCTCTCCAATGCTGTAACGCCTCTGGAGCTTCTTATATTGTGGAGCTCCCATGCAATCTGTTTGAGAAGTACAGGTAGGTAAGCAGGAACCCTGCTCTCCCCTTGGCTCTCTTGACTCAAGGCTGGTAGAGCGTATTCGTGTGGTCTTGATCTCTAAGGTCTGAGGTCTCCTTGTAGCATCTTGGGTGTGAGGGGCTTTTGAGACTGCTGGAGGGGTCTTGGAGATAGTTCTCTCTCTGCCTCTGTGTTGTATATCTGTTGTGGAGCCAACTGGTGTGTCAGGTAGTCGAATGCCCCTACACATTCGCTTACAGTCACAGCTGCGGCGCTGCTCCCTGGAGATACCTGGTGCCTTTAATACAGGGCTGGTGCGAAGCTGGCAGGCACAAGGGGTGCCTGAGGGCACAGGTGAGGATCCCTTGGGTAGAAATTCTCCCTGGGATGACTTGGGTTTTAGCAACTCCTCTAAAAACTCTAGCTCATACTGACGGACCTTCTGCAACTGAGCCCTCCGCTCATCTGTTTCTCTTCGCATTCTTGCTGGAAAAGTAGCTGAAAGAAGGTTTCTAAAGCTCAAGAAAGGGGCACTGCGCTGGGACTTACCCTTACCACTGCCTTGCTTCTTTGAGTCCCTGGCTGGTAGAGTGGAAACCTTATCTGCAGAGAGGCTAGGTGATATTGGGTCATCTAAAATAGGTAAGGATTTTATGGGACATTTCTGTGGCTCAAGATGGGATTTTCCTTGGGTACCTTCAGCCTTACTTTCAGCTGCTTCTTTTCTCTCTGCTTTTACAGGCAAACGAGGGGAGTACTTGGTTTGTATTTTCGGGCTGGGCTTTGCCAAACTGGAATCTGCTCCTATTCTCACTGCATTTTCTTTACTGTTAGCCAGTTGGAGGCCTTTGGCCCGAAGACGCTCATCGTCTGTGGGGGAGGACGATTGAAACACGACTACCTTCTGAATCTGTGGGTCTTTAAGTCTTTTTTGAGGACCAGGCTCCTGTTGTACTGGGCACGTGCAGAAAAGGTCATCAACTGGCAGAAGTTCTGTAGAGCTTGAAGGCTTCATGGTCTCGCTAGAGGCAGTCTTGGCATCTTGGCACATGTTAGTGGGAGAAATCTTGGCAGAGGCAGTTCTGTCCAGAGGCAGGAGGATAGGTAAGGCTTTGTTGTCAGGGTCTGTATCCAGAGGTGCTGTTGTCTTCCCCTTTACCCCATCAGAAAGATTGCTCAGTGTCTCACCAGAGGAATTTGATAACTTTTGATCTTTACTGACTTGAGCTGTCAGTGAGGCATCAGACACTTTGACTTCTTCAGGTGACTTGGAAGGAGCATCAGAGGTGTTTACTTTGGTGGACTCGGAGTTTGCTTTAATTTCTACTTTCTGTCCAGTCTGAGTAGTGTCTTGATTGCCTCCCTGCTCTGTTAAAACACTAAGCACTGCAGAGTCTTGACTTGGACTGACTTTAAAGGGAACAGTCTTGCTAAGGATTACTTGCTTGGGTGGACAGCCAGCACGAATCTGACCCACAGAGAAGGCCCCAGTTCCTATGGTCTTTGCAGTGCAGCCAGGGATAGCCAAGGGAAAGTCCCGGCGGCAGAGGATTCGTTCTTTGTTGATATGATGAGCCAGAAGGTAGGCCTGGTTCTGGTTCTGCTTCATAGCGGACACCATCTCTGAAACATCCGTCAATTCAGAGGAGTTGGTCTCATGGCCTGAGTCCAATGATGACTCAGGTGTAATGGCAGCTAAGACAATCAACCCTGAGGAGGAGAACACAGCACACTGTTACAATAATCAAGAAAAAAAAAAAACAATAATAAGATTCAGATATTAAAACTTCATATATTCTGTTCTTTATTTGTATGTGAGTGAATTCATTTTGATCACAAAACCACAGAAATATTTTTGAAATAGTTCCAATTTGTTCCCAATATGAGCTCTTCAGAATCAGATTTGTCATTTAAATAAAGGTCTGGTTTTTAAATGGGGCTTGTTTATTTAAATGTTTATAAGAGAGAAAATGCTGTGTAATAATCAGATATTGTTGTTGCTTCTTCATTTATGTAAAACCATGGTTGATAATATTTGTAGCTTATCTTACATATTCTAATTTCGATTATTGGTAAATTTGTACAGGATTCTGTAGGTATCCTGTAGATTTAAACTTTCTATGTTTTTGTATGTATTGTACCGCATGTTATTTATGCAGTCAATATACGTATATTTTTACCATAAGGTTAAGGGATTAAGGGATTTTCTTATAAGTGCACAAGGATATTTAAGTAAACCTTAAGTTATAATAAAAATACATTACAGCAAATCTATTGTGTAAATTTGATTGATAGCATTGTATCATTCAGTAGGATCAGTATTATTCCTAACTTTGCGTGTGACATGTGGGCCTTGGCATGACTGAGGCTGTTGACCTGCAGTCTGTGTTGGCTGTTGAGGGTGATGGGGGTAGTCTTCAGAGGCTGCCAAAGCCTCCAGTGCCTGTAAGGTGGACACCAATGCATCATCAAGCTCCTGGGCATGATCTCGAACTGTTCGCGTGGAAACATTATCAATCAGTGTCACAGGCACATCTTCCTTGGCTTGGGCCAGCTTTCCAGAAGCAACTCCTGGGCTGGCAATGGATCGTGCCTTCCTCCCTCTCTTTGTGTCATCCTCATCTGAACTGTTGTCCCTGAAACCAGGTGGTGGAGCAGCAATAGCAGGTGGTGGAGGTTGCAGCTTCTCTCCACCACCATCCGCCTCATCCTCCTCCTCATTCCCTGGGGGTGGTAGGGCCATGAGGTCAACAGCACCTCCATCTCGGGAGGCACAAGCACTGGAGCAGAGTTTCCCCGAACTCCCACTACTGTTTACTGCTGTAAGACCCTCTGCCCTGTGCCTGGCTTTGCAGGAGTCACAGAAGTAGCGTGAGGTTTTCTGTGATTGACCCATAGTTTGGGCTCGGATTCTGAATCCTGGGTTCTCTGCTGCTGGGCTCTCTAAAACCCCAGCTATTTCCTCTGTACTCTGCTGAGTGGGGTCTGATTTAGTACGGGGCCGCCCAGGGGGTTCCTGGGAAATAAAGTTCTCATTGATGTCAAGTTCAGCTTCGGTGTGTGTTTGGAGCTCTTGAAATTGTTGTTCTCGAAGGTGGACATGACACAGACCTAGATGCTGAGGTTCTGCCGGAACTATGGCCCTTGCGGACCCTGACTCCCTGTGTGAGCTTTCCCTCTCGTCCCCTCGTCGCCCTCCACTTGGCAAGCCGGTTGCCCCAGAACGTGGGTGGGCATGGTGGGAGCTTCTGTAATCTGAGGATAGAATTGTCAGAGCAGTGGACAGTTTAAGGTGATAACAACTAGTGGGGATATAGGATATCCAGATGGGAGAGCAGATGCGACAGCTGGTGGTCACATGGGGTTTATTTGTTATTTCAGAGATGGATGTTGGAAGTTGAAGTTTGTTTGAGGTTGGAGGGTTAGGTTCTGGTGGAATGTGTATGCTTATGATGTATGATGATCCTTCTCTAATGTGGACTACAGGTTTAGACAGCAGATGGCAGAAAATGTGTTCATTTAGAACAGTAAATGTTTATGAGAACAGCAACAAGTTCACGTAAAATTCCCATAATGGTAGTCTAAGAATTATGGAGTATCCTTTCCAATGAGATAAGACTGAGATGAGAAGAGAGACAGCAGCGGGCGCCATGGGATGGTAGCTCCAGAATAACCTTGTTACTGCAGGTAATGGTTTCAGCCAATGAATATACAGATCAATGTCCATGGAAATGTAACATATGATGAAGATTGCTATATGTTTGCCTGACATGCAATTGCTAATATGATGTTGAAAGCCTTTTCACCACAACTCTAAATGTGTGACAATAGTATGTTATCTTTAAGCTTTAACAATGTTGTTTTCTGTAAATTCTTTTACATTTGATGTATTTTCCTTAATCAGAGTGGACTTTTAACATACCTGCCTTGGTCAGCTGAGACTGACCAGGTGTTCGAAAGTAGATGGTCCTTTTCGGATCTACAAACAGCTTGTAGTAGCCAGAGATGAGGCATGCAAAGTTACTGGCATCAGGCCATTCCATGAGTAGGACCAGGGGCTGCAAGGAGTGGGAGGGAGGGGAATTAGGAGACTATTTAGGGGACAGGAAATGAGCATTGCATGCTCATTTTGTAAAGACCTGTTAAAATAAAATTTCTGAAACTAATGAACAGTTTTGTACTCATTATTTTATCATTTTTTAAGTTAAAATGAAAACTGCATCTTTAAAGAGATCACATACAAACTACATACGTTCTCTTTTACTGAATGGTGTCTGTTGTCATCATCCAGGTGTAATTATAGCATGTATTTTTAGAGACTGCATTGTAATACCTTGGCTTCATGGATTGTCACCTCTACACGAGCTACTCCTTGGCTCTCTCGGTAGAGCTGGACCTTGGCAACCCTACTGAACTCGGCTAGAACTGTTGTGAGGTTGTTTTTCAGGTCAATCACGTGGCTAATTCCATGTCGAGGACCCACCAGTAGTGTTGTGGCTGACTGTTTCTCATCCTGTAGAAGATCACAGTAGAGCTTATAACTATTTGCCTTGACCATATTGAACATCACAATACCCTTCAAAATCCATTGTTTGAATAATTTCTTTAAAATGTTAAATCAGTGCATTAAAAAGGCATGCTCCCTGTGCAGCTACATGCACAGTTACAAAAGACACAGAAGAAAAATGTATCCAGCATGGAATTAAGTGAAAGAGATACATGTGTATTTCTGTTGTCAAAGATGCATGAGTCCATTACCAGGCCAACAGTGTGGAACAGTATTCCACCAAATGGTGGGAGGTCATTGAGTACACGCATGTACTGCAGCTTTCCTTGGAGAGGAGGGACCTGTCAATAGAATGATAAACAAGTGATGCTCATATTTGAAGGAGGAATCTTTTTCTAGTACTTTATATATCCACCTGGGGGCACTGTTGAGCCACAAATGTTGATCATTAAATCATCAAGTCTTATGCAACAGTTACATCTATAGAGACGGAGGGTTTGTCCTTACCAAGTAGACATAACCATAGACTAAAATAAATTAAAATCTTCTCTAAAGAAGCAGCAAAGAGTGCACATTAAAATGTTAACTGAAATCAAGAGAATGACACTTTAGAAAAAGGCACTCTGTGTATTTGCAATCAACAAATGTGTCAAAATAGCAGTATAACCAAAGGCAGGAGAATCATCTGCAAAGTATAGTCTAGATATTCATCAGTAAAATGGTTGCAATCAACAATTGATTTCAGAATGTTTTATATGGAAAAACCTTGTTGCCCGATGGAGGTGGATGCTGGTAGGTCTTCAGCAACTGAGACAGACTTTTACACACATTCTTCTCCTTGACTGTTGGGAGCAGAGTGAGGGGAAGGAAAGGCTCTAGCCCCCACTCTTTTCTGTGATCAAACCAAAGGGAAAGATAGCAGAAGTAAACATACATGAGACAAACAACAGTAGAGTAGTTACTCAGAGTCCATGGAAAATTTCCCAAAAGAAGATAAGGTGAGTCTAGCTTAGATCCTGTATGACTCCTGGCTTGACATTGCCACCCTAAGTCTGCAACAAGCACAGCAGGTCTGTTATGCTTCTGTGGTTGTCATGACAGAAGCTAATTATTTGCTAGTTTGAGGTTTTTCAAAGAATTAAATGAACAAATTGAGGGAGAGATGTAATTTCACAAAGCAATGGATTTTTTTGGCCTCATAAGGACCTAGGGGAAAATGATTCTTGAGTAATTTGAGTTTGTAACACTATTGGGATTAATTATTAATCATTTAGACATTATGGAATGAACAAACTTCGCCATGGGACTTACTTGTATGCTCCACAGAATTGTTAATGAGACAATAAGCGCAGTACATTAATTTTTGTCTGTAATTTCTCATGAGTTCATTTGAAGGCTAATTTACTTTTGTGGACTTACTCGACATGCTTGAGAGAGATCTTCTGATTGGGCCTTGTGGAGGACACAGTGATGTAGATATGAAGAGCAGCCAATCTTAACGTGATGTCAGATTTCCAGTCCATGCCAAAGCGCTCCTTGATGACGTCATTGCGACTCTGTTTGGACATAATAAAAATGTTTTGTGCACAACTTTGACAACATTCGAATTCCTAAGAGTATTAGATATCTTCAGTTAATGTTAAAGCGTGTTTGAAGAGATACAACAGGGCCATTTTGTCGAAAGCCTGACTTTCTGCAACGTAAACAAACTTTTTAACTCTAAAATCAGCCAGAGAAGGCAAAGCAGTGCTTCCCCTAGGATTGAGACATAGCAGCTGGGCATTTGGGGGCGCAAATTTTTTTTTGCATGTTCGCATTGATGTT
>MDSQ01000138.1_pt1 | contig 13653 bp, 13 predicted proteins | sample 1008251 | NCBI WGS metagenome assembly MDSQ01 (sample SAMN05526597, study PRJNA338239) | gut metagenome | isolation source: Hindgut content | host: Naso unicornis | place: Saudi Arabia: Red Sea | collected 2016-05
CCGTGCCCATGCGCGCTAGATAAATCTACATAAAACAATCGCAAAATCAAAACGCTACATTATAGCGCTCCAAACACTGACTTAGTTGTAGAATTGCCAACTGATTACGTATGGTCTGGTGGTGGCGAAAAAAATAAACAAGGTACTCAGTTTATTGCAAATATGCCCACCGAAGAGATTTTCACAATGCCATATAAGTACGGCGTAAATGGCAAACTAAGTTCTACCAAGCCTTTAAGCTATGCTGGTAACATAATAGATGAGTTCACTTTGTATTTTGAAAACGGGAAAATCGTTAATTTTGAAGCTAAAGAAGGTTACGATGCATTAAAGGCGTTAATAGACACAGATGAAGGTTCGCATTACTTAGGCGAAGTTGCAATCGTACCATTTGACTCTGCTGTATCAAATACAAACGTGCTATTCTACAATACGCTGTTTGATGAAAACGCATCGTGCCATTTTGCAATTGGTAATGTATATGCAGAAAACATCAAAGGCGGCAAAGATATGTCCGATGAAGAATTAGAAGCTGTTGGAGCGAATGTTTCAATTACTCATGTGGACTTCATGGTAGGTAGCGATAAGCTAAATATAGTAGCTACAACTGTGGATGGCGATAAATTCGATGTATTAAAAGATGGTAACTGGGCATTTTAATTGAGTCCCTATTGTATTTATTAGTTTGAGGTGATATTATAGGTATAGGTCAGGGGTGTTGGTAGCACCCCCTTCCTAATTAATTGTTTCGTAATTCGTTGATACTTTCTTTTAAATCTGCGATATTATCAACGAGATTATTTAGAGCTTTAACGAAGCCACTCAGTAGAGTTAGTACTAGAGTGGCTTTTGCTATGCCCAAACAAATTCCTAAAGTCACATTCACATTTATCACCTCCCCCCTTCTATAATAATTAGACAATAGTTCAATAAATAGTACAAGCCTTTTATCAAAATATTTTAAATTATTTTTATATTCCAATAATTAATTAGGGAGAGATTTATGACTACAAAACAAGCTCAGCAAGCTATAGACTACAGGGCCATGAGGCTCTTTTTTTAGTGGAAAAATCTAAGTATAAGAAACGATTATATAGTAGGATACAAATGGCAAAGCATGGGTGATAAGCGAGTGAGAGCTACTCATAAGGCGGCTCATGGACAGTATCGCAAAAAAGGTGAGCCATTTCGCGTGGGGTATAGTCAACTAATGTACCCTGCCGATGGCTCAATGGGTGCAGCATCTCAAGAAATTATTCGTTGCAGGTGCTACTTAAGCCCTGTTTTTAACGATGACTTATTTAGTCAAAAAAATAAGGTTGATACTAGTACTCAACAGGAGTATAATAAAACTGTATTTCCAGATGGCCTATCAATACCAGATGATAGAAAGCATCATATTTGGTATGGGGAAAATAAATTTGGGAATCCAAAAATGCCTGAAAAAACTGGGAATGGTGGATTTTTAAAAGGTGGAGGACATGGTCAGGGTGCACTAGATTTAATGGAGAAACACTATGATATTCTTTACAATAGATTAACTACTGCTATAACTTTCGATATGACAGAAAAGCAAAAGACTAAGAAATTAGAGGCAATCAACGATGCATTATTTAATCTAGGGTTTGAGTATGTCACTTGTAGCAATGGAGTACGAATAGGGAATATATTTGGAATAAGAGATAACCCAAAAAGAATAGGTTGGGGACAAACTTGGTTTCCAGCTAGTTGGACTGAACAAGATATTTATGAGGCTGGTCAATATGTTGCAAAGCTAGACGATGAAAATTTATTCGAAGTTGATATTCAGCCTGGGTATATGTACAAATATGCAGTATATAATGGAATTTGTGTAGGCATAATAGTAGATTTTAATAAGCAAATAATAGGGACTATTTTTCCAGATGCGCAATTTAGATTAACGCCTGAGGCATATAAATTAGAAAATAGTTATTATAAGAAAGGAGACAGAAAGAAATGATATTTGCAGAAATTGAGGCTGTGACTAGCTTAGAAGTATTATTACGTGACTATAGGATGGTTACACATCCAAACAATGACTATATCTTAAATGCAATATGGGCTAGAGGTAGCACTATAATAGCTTCAGATGAGAAAAATGCAATTCAATATATTAAGACTAATTATCTCTGTAATAATGATAGTCGAGATTTTAGGTGGTATTTATCAGAGTTTTTAATTACCTATTTAACGGAAACTACTTTATATACAAAAAGTTTTATTCAAGAGCTATGGAAATTCTTCAATGACCCTAAATTAGAGGATAATCTATGTGCTAAAGAGTATAGAAGAATAATAAAGTCCACAATATACGCTAATGATTGGGAAGAAGAAGATTGGGTCGGTATTCCTGAAGAGGATCTATACATGAGATGTAAATTTGATGACTATATAAATATGACCTAACATTATTTAGAAATAAAAAAGTAGGCTTTTTAAGGCCTACTTTAAAAATAAATAAATTAAATTAACAAGCAAATTCCCTGCCACACCAGCACCAATCAAATATTGAATGCGACTAATATTATACAACGGCTCCGTTAAACTGCCTTCCAAACGCTTCAATCTATGAATATTAGTATTTTGCGTATCCGTAATAAGATTAACAATCGCTTGCTTACCCTTCGCAACCTCATTAAGCTGGCTATCAATAGCGCCATTATAGTTATTGACAGCAGTAGAAAGCATAACAAACTTACTTTCGATATCGGCTAACTTACTAACCGTAGTCTCATCCAAATTATTAATACGATTATTGACAGTCTTAACAACCTCAACAGAAAACCTATCAGTTGAAGCAATTAAGCGGCCAACTTCATCCTCATATTGCCCCATAAGACGCTCCAATTCGCTAATACAGCTACTAATCTCACTACTAATTTCACTACTAACATCAGGCACATCAACAATACCAACCTTATCCACCAATTGAATTAAATTATTCGGCTCGTCAGCAGATTGCGTAGTTTTCTCAAAATTAAAATTTTTAATATCACCCATCATATCACCTCTTAACATTCTTATAAAAAAATAACTACCTTATTTGTACTATAAATGACAGTTAATAAATTATTGCCTAACGATAAAGCAATTATTCACACATATTGATATTAGCTATGGCACATATTATAAAAGAAGGAGTGATACGATGCAAAATGAAATAGCACAACAAATAGAAGCAGTAAAAAACAATGCAGCGCAACTAGAGTTTATAGAAAATCCCACTGAACAAGTGATACTTGAGGCAATTAACAACCGTAGCTGGGCAATTAGATTTGTGAAAAATCAAACCGAGCAAATGAAATGGCTAGCATTGCAAGATGATGCGCATACATTATGGTTTATAGAAAATCCGACAGATGAAATGAAGTGGGCGGCAATCAATAAAAATAGCTGTGCAATTAAATACATTGAAAACCCTACGGAGGAGATGAAATGGGCTGCCATAAACAAAACGTCTGGCGCAATAAGGTGTATAGAAAATCCTACTGAAGAGATGAAATGGGCTGCTATAAAAAAGGATGGCTGGACAATTCGAATGATTGAAAATCCCACGCAAGACATGCAATTAGAAGCGATTAAGCAAAACTGCTTCGTAATAGGTCATATAGAAAAACCTACTGATGAAATGAAATGGGCTGCAATCAACCAATCCGGATATGCGATTTACTTAATAGAAAATCCTACACAAGCAATGGAGCAAGCAGCAGCAGTTAACATGCCATGTGCGATAGACTTAATAGAAAATCGTGTGCAACAAAAATGAGAGCCAGCAGCAGCAGCCATGTCATATGCGATAAAAATTTAAAGAGGATACAATATCCTCTTTAACAATCACCTACAAACAATAAGCTGACCGGCCGTATTAGCATTAGTAGCACAAAACGTATCCATAAACCTATCCATCATCAGATTATCAAGCCCTAAATCATCCACGATAAAAACGTAATCTTGCGCCACAAACAGCATATCAAGCACATCCATAAGTCGTCGCGACTGATGCACATTAGCATAACCAGCCTTAATTGCATAATAATCAACATGCAAATCAGCAAAATCTTCATGGTCAATCAGCAACTTGCTAACTTCAAACAAACCGCGCAACAAATTTACAAAATTAATATCTAGCGGATTAGGAGTAGCTTGCAAAATGGCTTTAATATGCTGATGCAGCTTGGGATAATGGCATTTAAGACATTCGGCTTGCATCATATCCGACATCTGTTCCTCAAAATCCTTAACCGCTCTAGGCATCTCTTCCAAACACGCAAAAAATGAATTACAAATATCAGATTCGTTTGTAACGCACGGCGGCACAACTATTAAGTTAGATTTAAACCACGTAAAGAGGTCATTAAAAACATCAAACTCATCATCACCAACTACATCATCACCAAGCTGCGCAAGCTGAGGCAACACTAACTTGCCATGCTCCTCAACATTACTAACACAATGTTCAACGACTTTCTTAAACATAGCCTGATTACCATAATCAAAAAACAAATCATCCTCATAAAAAGCTTGGTTAGATGCAAACTCCAGTTCATAGATAGGAATAAGCTCGCCATGATAAACTTGATACAACCATTCAGACACAATCTTATTAGTATGAAAATTAACTCTAAAACCATAGTTATAAGTGTGCTTGTTTAGTACTATTTCGTAGCTAAACAACGTAGTCGGCGTAATTTTATCGTAATTTAATACTGCCACATCTTCCATTCCATGCGTAATAATTTTAGCTCCGGTTGCTATTGCTGTAATTAAACTTGCAGTGTCCACTTGCGTAGTTTCATCTAGGATATTGTATTTCAATAACACTTCTTGTTCATACATACTAAACTCAACCCTTTTATCAAGAGACATAAAGTTTTCTACCTTAAATGTCGCTAGCATACATCACCTCAAAATTAATAATATATTTGTCAGTGTGCCCCATTATGTTGTGTATTAGTCATTAATACATTGAGCATCTTAACTAGCCTTTGCAGTAGTAACTTTATTCACATCTGCAGCAATATCTTGACTAACAGCTGTATTCACCGCTGGGCTAACATTTGCAGCAACATCTGTATTCACATCTGCAGCAGTATCTTGACTAACGTCTGCAGTAGCATTCGTAAACAAATTCTTACGCAACATGCTATACAAAAATATCGTTATCACACACGTTATCACATCAGCAATAGGCTGCGCTGCAATTAATCCATTAATGCCTACAACGCTACCTAAAATATATACTAGCGGTATATAAACAATCCCTTGACGGCTTGTGTTTACTATCAACGAATAAGAAGCGGCACCAGCAGCTTGTAATGCACTAGAAATAACAATAAACATTCCAATTAACGGTCCTGTCGATAGCATAATTTTTGAAAATGAAAACGCATAATCAAAAGCTGCTGCATCAGTTAAAAAGGCGGAAACGATAGGTGTTAAAAATAAATAGCATACAGCAGTTAACACGCCGCTAAATGCAAAAGCAAATAATACAGAAAATCTTAATAGCTCCTTATAACGCGTCTCATCTTTAGCCCCAATCGCAAAACCAAGTAAAGGCTGCGCACCAAGCCCAATTCCTATACAAATCATACTAGTAATCATAGTAACTTTAGTAGCAACGCCAACGCCAGCAATAGCTAAATCGCCGTATTGCGCCATCTGGATATTTAAAATCATTTGTGATGCGCTAGTGAAAACAGTAGTAAGCGAAGCTGGAATGCCGATAAGCAAAACGTTTTTTAAAATACCTTCAGCAATCGTAAAATCCTTAATTTTAGTACTCAAAATGCTGTTTCCTTTAAATATGTATACAAGATAATAAACGCCACCGCAAATATTCCCAATCATAGTTGCGATTGCAGCACCTTCAACACCTAAACCAAGCCATAGAATAAGCACCGGGTCGAGCGCAATATTTACTGCGTTACCTATAAGCATACCAATCATAGCTTTTTTTGCCTGATTTTCAGCCCTAAGGATATTAGAATAACAGTTAGAAATTATAATAAAAGGTCCACTTAAGCACAAATATTGCAAATAAGTCTTCACCATTGGTGCCACATCACCACTTGCGCCGAGCATATTGACAATCGCATCTGCACCAACAAACATTGCCGCAGATAATAAAACGCCTATAACGATACAGCACCAGTAACAAAATGAAGAAACCTTTTTCACTAAACCGTCATTGCCACTTCCCAAACTTCTTGATATTAACGAAGTTCCACCTATCCCAAAAATATTCCCCATAGACAGCAGTATTAAAAATATTGGTGTTGCAATCGAAACTGCTGCCACTTGCAATGGGTCGCCAGTTTGCCCGATAAACAATAAATCCGCAATGTTATAAACGAGCGTCATAACCATAACCAACATGGCTGGCACCACATTAGCCAAAACCACCTTCTTTACAGGTAAGTTGCTATTCATAAAAATTCCCCTTTCGATAGATATTTAGTACAATAGTATGATATTCCTATAAACTCAATATTATGCTATTAAATCTGTGACTATCTGTACCAATATTTCTACTGAAAACGCTAGATAATTTAGCAAAATTAATGATACATAGCTACCATATAAACTAAATCAACAATACCATAGTATTAAAAGTTAAATTTGCTAGTTAATATTAAAAAAAAGCGCCAAAGTTGCATGTTTGGACAAATTAAATGCGTATATGTTACAATTAACATTATAAAACTTGAAAGGAAGTCATTATGGTATTATTATCAACACAAAACATATCAAAAGTTTACGGCGAGAAAGTAATATTTAAAAACCTAAATCTGACAATAAACAGTGAGGATAAGATTGGTTTAATAGGAATAAATGGAACGGGGAAGACTAGTTTATTGAAGCAAATTGCTTTGCTAGATACACCAGATAAAGGGGAGATAATAACGTCCAACCAATTGGATGTTGAGTATCTGCCCCAAACTCCTGATTTTGATGACGAAAACACAGTAATTGGGCAAATATTTAAAGGTAATTCGCCGTTTATGAAAGTTTTACGCGATTACGAATTGACAGTTGAAATGTTAGCGTTAAATCCTAACGACGAAACTCTGCAGGCCGATTTGATTACACTAAGTGATAAAATGGATGCAAATGATGCTTGGCAAGTGGAAAGTGAAGCTAAGTCAATTTTAACTAAGCTAGGGATAACAAATTTTTTGCAACAAGTTAAAGAGCTATCTGGCGGTGCTAAAAAAAAGATTGCTTTAGCTGGCGCATTAATTCGGCCATGTAATTTATTGATTTTGGATGAACCAACTAACCATTTAGACAACGACACAATTATGATTTTGGAAGAGTTGCTTAAAGCGAAAAAGTGTGCAATCATAATGGTTACTCATGATAGATACTTTCTAGATAGGGTAACTAATAAAATTGTGGAGCTAGATGGCGGCAATTTATATACGTATGAAGGCAATTATAGCACATTTATAGAGCTAAAGGCACAGCGCGAAGCTTCTCAAGCTAAGATGGATGATAAAAATCATGCTTTATATAAACAAGAACTAGAATGGATGCGAAGAGGCGTTGAAGCAAGGCGCACTAAGCAAAAGGCGCGTAAGGATAGGTTCTATGAGCTAGAAAATAATTTAGCGAGTAGAAATAAAGATGAGTTATCAATTGACCTGGCTACTAGCAGACTAGGTAAAAAGGTAATTGAAATGACACAAGTAAGTAAAAAGTTTGGTGATAAATACGTGCTTAGAGAATTTAGTTATGTATTTAACCGCAACGAAAGAATTGGTATAATTGGTAGTAACGGTATCGGCAAATCTAGCTTACTAAATTTAATCACGAGTAATCTAAAGGCCGATGCTGGTGCCATTGAAATTGGCGATACAGTTAAAATTGGATATTACACACAAGAGAATATAGGGCTTGATAATACAAAGCGAGTAATAGATTTTATAAAAGACAAAGCTTCGTTTATAGAACGTAAAGACGGCTCGTATGCATCAGCTAGTAAGATGCTAGAAACGTTTTTGTTTAATTCGAGTATGCAATATACACCGATAAGTAAATTATCTGGCGGCGAAAAGCGTCGGTTATATCTGCTAAGTGTGCTAATGGAGGATATAAACGTGTTGCTACTAGATGAGCCAACTAATGATTTGGACATTCAGACGTTGCAGATACTAGAAAATTTTATTGATAATTTCGATGGCCCTGTTATAGCTGTATCGCATGATAGATATTTTCTGGATAGGATTGCAGATAGGATATTTATATTTGAAGGCGATGGCAACGTTAAAAATAGCGTAGGCAACTATAGCGATTATGTTGCGTATAGAAAAACTATAACTATTGAGCAACAAGCTGTAGTTAAAGAAGCGCCTAAGCGTGTTCGCGAAAATAAGAAATTGAAATTCACATTTCAAGAGCAACGCGAGTTTGAGACTATAGAAGATGATATAGCGCAGTTAGAAAACCAAATCGCACAAGTGGAAGCTCTAATGATAACTCATAGCACAGATTATGAAAAGCTACAGCAATTGGAATTAGAGAAAAATACGCTTGATAAAAAACTAACATTTATGATGGATAGATGGGAGTATTTGACTGAATTAAACGAGAAAATTTTAAATAGGATTAAATGAGAAAGTAAAGGCATATATTAAATTGTGAAAAGCAAACAACAAAAATATTGTGCAATTGAAGGGAGATCATATTATGACAATAAGCTCACAACATATGGACAAACTTGAGGAAGAAGACGTTCTTTATACAGGTACACAGCTTGATATTAAATTTTCTATTGTAAAAGGAGATAAAATAGGCTTAATTGGAGATAACCAAACTAGGACGCAGGCTTTAAAAGACATTGTGGCAGAGAAAGACAACGAGTTGACAATTCAATACTTGCCTACTCTATCGGCTTTTGAAGAAAATGATTTGGAACAAGCGTTTAATATGAATAACGCAATAATCCCAAACATATTTAGCGATGAAACGTTAAGGGAGTATATGCTGACAGCAGAATTGCTAGCGTTAAGCCCCGATGATAAGGAGCTGCAAGAGAATTTAAACAGGCTTAGTGATGATACAACTGGGCTAGCACAGGAAGCTATGGAGTTGTTCACAAAATTTAGAGTGACAAATCTTAGGCGCAAAATAAATGAGCTGTCTTTTGTGGAGAAGAAGAAAGTTGCATTAGTAAAAGTGTTAGTGCATCCATGCGATTTGTTGCTATTAGATGAGCCTACTAATTTTTTGGATATAGACGATATTGTAGTGCTGGAAGAAAATTTAGTAAAAAAAGAGTGCGCAATAGTGTTATCAACGCATGATAGGTATTTTCTGGACAATATAGTAACTAAAATAGTTCAGCTAAAAGGCACTGTAGTATGTCAAGGCAATTACAGTAAATATGTAGAGACTAGCAATAACCCTTTGTTTCAGCAAGAATGCGAGTGGATGAATAAAGGTGTGCCAGCGAGTATAATAAAAGCTAGAATTGTCTCAAATGTAAGTAAGCGTAAAGTAATTGATTTAATTGGAGTAAGTAAAGCATTTGGGGACGTATGCGCTTTAAAAGATTTTAGTTATACGTTCAAACAAAAAGAGCGAATTGGGCTAATTGGTAGCACAGGGACAGGGAAGTCTACGTTGCTAAACGTAATGTCAAAAGCGTTTTCGCCAGATAGCGGTGCTATAAAAATTGGCGATGTAATAAAGATTGGCTATTTCACACAATCTAGTCCAGGCCTTGACATAGATACGCGTGTAGGAGGGTTTTTTAAAGTTAAAGACATGGTGCTTAAAAACAAAGGTGCAGAACTAGGGCGCAAATTGTTAGCATCATTCGCAAGCTCTATTCCAGAAGGAATGGAAGATGTATGTATAAACGAACTGCCAACAGACGAAAAGAGGCAATTATATTTACTGAGCCTATTAATTGGCGATGTAAATATCTTATTACTTGATGAGCCGACTAATAACTTGGACATGCAAACAGTGCAAGTGTTGGCCGAGTATGTAGCAAATTTTGAGGGACTTGTAGTAGTAGCATCAAATGACAGATACTTTTTGGATAGAGTAGTAGATAAAATTTTAGTATTTGAAGGTGAAGGAGTAATAACACCGTTTGTAGGAAACTACACAGATTATAAAGAAAGAGTATTGGAATCATCAACAAAATAAATAACAAACAAAAGGGGCTCTCAATTCAATAGAGCCCCCCTTTTTTATGGTTTATTACTTACGAGTAACGTTAGACGCTTGTGGTCCTCTGTTTCCGTCAGTGATGTCGAATTCAACTTCTTGTCCTTCTTCTAAAGTCTTGAATCCTTCGCTTTGGATTGCTGTGAAGTGTACGAAAACATCGTCACCATCTTCTCTTTCAATAAATCCAAATCCTTTTTCAGCATTAAACCATTTTACTTTACCTGTCATTACACTAGGCCTCCTTTATTATTACTGCTAAAACACTGTTAATTCAAAACGTCAATCGGTCTTATATAAAAGAGGCCTGAGTGCGTTCCTGATACCAATATTTTAACTTGCATTATTAGAATAACACATAATAGATTAATAATCAAGGCATAATTATTTTATTTCCATGGAAGAATGTAAAAAATTATTTTAAATTTATTCACTTTCTACAGAAATGCTATTATTGCGCTATTTAGTTGCAATGTTGTATTTGCTAAGCCTAATACGATATAATATAATGTTTGGTAATATAAATACAGCCTGTATGGAAAGTGTGTAAAACATGACTCCCATAGTTAAGGCAATAATATTTTCCATAATATACATAGGAATAAATACAATCTGACTAAATATTACTGCTAACACTATACTGAAGGTTACAGTAACACACATATCAACTCCTATGTCTAGTATGGAAATTGAATGTGACTTTACATAGAAGCGTTTAATTGCTTGGTAAAGCAATACGCTAACTACAACTAGTGCTACACTAATGAAGTGTTGCTGGGTAGTTATTATCCAGATTTGTGATAACATTAATATAGCGAAGATAATTAATACTTCAAACATAACGAGTGCCTTCATAATTACACCCCTCTCCCGTAGTATTCAGCCATTTGGAGTATACCCCCATTTAATTTATCTTATACACATTTTGGAAAAAAATTTTTTTGACATTGCATATTCTGGGTTTTTAGCATAAAATAAAATCACTACGGTTTTATAAAAAGGTGTAGGGGCCGCAGGCCCCGAACTTAAAGCTTGCGAAACCGTATATCTTGAAAGGAGTTTTGTTATGAAACAATATAAAAACTTAGTGCAATATATTTTAGACAATGGAACTACTAAAAAAGATAGAACTGGTGTTGGTACAATTAGTACTTTCGGCTACCAAATGCGTTTTAATCTGCAAGAAGGGTTTCCTCTTGTTACTTTAAAATCCACTTACTTTAAAGGAATTGTTCATGAACTGCTGTGGTTTCTAAAAGGAGATACAAATATTAAGTATCTAAAAGATAATGATGTAAACATTTGGAACGAATGGGCGGACGAAAATGGAGATTTAGGCCCTGTATACGGCGCTCAGTGGCGTGACTGGGACGGGATTGACCAAATTTCGTTGGTTATTAACGAAATTAAAACTAACCCTGATTCTAGAAGGCTTGTTGTTAACGCGTGGAATGTTGGTATGCTGCCTAAAATGGCTCTGCCGCCATGTCATATGTTTTATCAGTTTTACGTCGCTGATGGAAAATTATCTTGCCAATTATATCAACGCTCAGCCGACACATTCTTAGGAGTTCCTTTTAACATTGCAGTGCGTCCGTAAGATAATAACTTATCGCGGTATTTAATTAATCGTGTGGATTGCAACACTCTAAGAGAACAGCCTAAAATGAATTACTCTTATTACTAATAACCTTATCCTTGACCGAAAGGAATATAGGGGAGCATAGCATGGTTATAAAGGCACAAGTCAACTAATGGTTAATGTTGCGACTAAGTGTCGAGGTAAAATAAACATAAATAAGGATAAATGCTAAACTGCGTGAAGAATAAATCGAGGAAGGTTATTGAAACTCATACCGAAAGACCATTGAGACGGTGTGTATCTTGAACTATATAAGTATGATGCAATTGCTTGTATATTAGGCTTGCAAGATATCCAGCTATAAAGATTGAAAGTTCTATCCGACATTATGTTAAGCTATTAATTATTTACTAAACGGAGATTGCCTAAGTCGTACTATTTTATTTATATAAAAAAATAATGTATGATAAGGTAACAGAAACCTCATAGTAGTCCGAGCTAAGGAAAGCTTAGTACATGGCGAAGGAGGTTAGTCTATCGGTCTAAAACAAATTCAGGAAGGTGCGTGATGCACATGAGAAATCCAAAAATGGTATTAGACAGTCTAACACTAAATGCATTTAAAGAAAATTATCAATATAGTAGATTATATAGGAATTTATACAATCCACAATTTTACTATATGGCGTATAATAAATTAAGCTCCGGTAATATAACTGAAGACTGTGTGATATATAAGCTAATAGAAAGCATTAAAGATGAAAGCTATAAACCTAAAGCGTTATCTAATATAATAGAAGATAATATGGTACAAGAAATCATAAGAACTATCTTGCAAAGCATATATGAACCAAAATTCTCTAAAAACTCACATGGTTTTAGGCCAAATAAAAGTTGCCACACTGCGCTATCACAAATTTCTAAATTCAACGAGGTTAAATGGTATGTAGTAGGAGAGATAGAAGATTTCTTTAATAACATTGACCATCATATACTAATCAGTATACTAAGAGAATCTATTAAAGATGAAAGATTTATAAATCTTATCTGGAAATTTCTAAAAGCACGCTACGTTGACATGTGGCACTACAATAATAGCTATTGTGGAACTCCTCAAGGTAGTATTATTGGCCCTATTCTAGCCAATATATATTTAGATAAGCTAGATTGTTATATTGAACAACATATAAATTGCTATACACGATATGCAGATAAGTTTTTAATAGGCGTGATAGGTAGTAAACAAGATGCTATTGCATTTCAGCAAAATATAAAAATGTTTTTAAATGACCATCTAAAACTACAATGCGCAGATGGTAAAACGCTAATTAGTGATGACAAAGTCAGGTTTTTAGGATATGATATTGCCATAAACAACGCCTGCACGCGTAGGCTATTTATGCCACAAGAAGCTTGGTTATCCAAACTCAAAGAATATAATGCTATGGATATTGTGCAGCACAATGGAAAAGAAGTATGGAAGCCAAAGCACCGAGCTTATTTAATTAACCGCGATAATTTAGATATATTTAAAGCTTACAACGCACAAATAAGAGGCCTATATAATTATTATAGTTTAGCCGTAAACGTAAGTAGTCTAAATGCATTTTACTATATAATGAAATATAGTTTCGCAAAAACAATGGGTTGTAAATATAAAATATCTGTTAGACAAGTATACCGTAAGTTTAGCATAGATGGGAAACTAGCACTAAAATATGATACAAAACAAGGCCCGAAAATATATTATTTTTATAACCAAGGTTTTAAAACATGCGAGCTAAAAATGTTAGATTGATAGATTGTGAGCCGTATACAGGGAGACTTGTAAGTACGGTTCTGGGGGAGAGTTCCTAAAAACGTTAGGT
>MDSQ01000139.1_pt1 | contig 13642 bp, 11 predicted proteins | sample 1008251 | NCBI WGS metagenome assembly MDSQ01 (sample SAMN05526597, study PRJNA338239) | gut metagenome | isolation source: Hindgut content | host: Naso unicornis | place: Saudi Arabia: Red Sea | collected 2016-05
TCAGAGTTCTCCTTGCCTTTTTATAATTTACCTGTAACTATTTTGCAGTTGCTGTGTTCTGGCTTAAGCGCCGAGCAAGATGATTGTTTGAAGGGGTACAAACAAGCCAAAGTGTTTTCTCCTTTGTAACAGAATAATATTGATTGCAGCCAGGCCTCTCTCCACCGCTGACACAGATGGGCTAGCTGTGCAAGACTAGCATAACAACAAGAAGCATGAAAATACAAACAGTACATGGGACACAATTTCTGCAGTTGCTCCGAGGGTCTTTTTCTTTTCCTCAATATACTTCAGAATGAGATTTTTCTAATTTGTCTGTCAGCATGGCTGAGGACACTTTGCATTACAAATGTTTGGCTGCTGGCAGAAATTCAGGGGAAGCCAACAGTGCCCAGGGTTAATACAACAGGCCATTCAGAGACAAAGACCTACCATCACACAAGTAAGAGGCGGCAAACGGCCTACAGAGGCACAGACTAGTGATTAAATTGACTGTTGTAGCTGAATAAGAGGCAGCAAACAAGCGATGACGAGATGGGTGGTGGGGGCGAAGGTGAAAGAGGTTCAACACAGATCTCACTGGCTAAAATGTTATCGCTCAGCCACATGGCTTCATGGGCTAAAATGGATAGAGAGGGTGCGCATATTGCATCATGACACCTACACAGCATGAAACCACTGTGTGATGATTTTTTTCTCTGTGCTATGAAATCATCCACCGTCTGCTGCGCACAGTGGCAGACAGTATGTTTACACACTACCCAGCGTTATAACGGCCCTTGTCACAGTGTTTCTCCAGTCTCTGCATGCTAATACTGCTAAGTGTGCTGTCTTCCAGGTTCAACATCTGTTTGTCACTGATAAGATTTAAAAAAAAATATTCAGAGATCTCATCCCCAGATTATACAGATCATTATATGTGTGTGTGTATGATTACATGTGTGTGGGATGTCTTGCTGGTGGAGAATATTTTATGAAAGAACAGAATGAGTCATTAGCATGTGGCTGTTTGGAGGAGAGGAAACGTAATAACGGGGTGGCTGGCAGAACAAGACAAAGAAATCATAATGAAAGATAAGCAGAAGCGAGGAGAGGGGAGGGGAGGGGCCATGGCCATTCCTGGAATCTGACTGAACACCTGTGTGTGTGTGTGTGTGTGTGTGTGTGTGTGTGTGTGTGTGTTTATATTTTAGAAATGTTTTACTTAACTCAAGCTCTCAGGCTGTTATTTTAACGTAAGTCTTCACAGTATTCATTGTAATATGTGAGTGTAACATAACGATATCAAAACTTTCCCACCCAGCACAATCATGTTGAAAAGACGTTAAAATTACGTCTTTGCCTTACGTCTAAATGACGTTTAGAATTAGTTGAAAAGTGAAAGGTTAAATGACGGCTTTTCAAGTCGTCTAAAAGACGTCTTTACAGAGACGTCCCGATTTGGTTTATATTTGGTTGAAAAGTGAAAGGTGAAAAGTCGTATTTTCAGGTCGTCCAAAAGACGTCTTTACAGAGACGTCCCGATTTGGTTTATATTTGGTTGAAAATTGAAAGGTGAAAAGTGGTCTTTTTAGGTCGTCTAAAAGACGTCTTTACAGAGACGTTCCGATTTGGTCTTTATTTGGTAGAAAAGGTTAAAAGTACTCAAATCGTCAAAAAAAAAAACTGTTATAAAAATCAGATACACCCAAATGTACAAAAGGTAACTTTTATTATTAACAAAGTAGTATACAAACCAATCCTGAGCTGTGCCTCCCTCCCTCCCCCCGGGGCAACACACACACACCGCCCCCCAAAAAAATCACATCAATGAAATGAACATGATGCATGAACATGCATGCAAACCGCATGCAAAACAAAACAAAAAAAGGCTGGTCGGCTCATTTCACCTTGTAGCCTCCACCACCTGAGCGCCCCAGAGCATGCTTTAGGTGCTCTGCAATGGCCTGAGAGATTTCATGCTCCGTTGCCTTGCCATTCCAGCTTTTAACAGCAGCTGCAATAACAAAGAAAAACAAGTTTTACCCACACAATGGACAAGACAAGTAATGTTTTACTTTATATATTTAAATTTCATTAAATTAGCTTGAAACCATTTGCCAGGACTTTTTTCGCTGAGTCACATTTATTCTTTCGAAAAGTGTTCTTTTCAACAGTTGGGCATTATTTTGTTTGTTTATTCCTCTTTCGCCTTCTAAAGTGTGATCAAAAGATGTTAAGTCAGTGGCTCTAACTTATCTATGGAACATCTGTTATAGGCAACAGGTGATTGAATGTTGACATGATTTGACCACAAGGTGGCACTACCAATTGGTAGTCAGTCTATCACAAGACATAACAGCATAGTGAGAGGGTTAGGGTGCAGCTGAGAACCATTCATTAAAAGAAGTTACTTGCACTGAACATGGCCTCATCATTTCAAACATGAACATGACACAGGTGATACCCGAGAAATTTGAATATCATGAGCCAGATTGAAAGACCTTTAAAAGGACTTTTAGCAGGTGTTTTGGAATAATTAGTGTGTGACACTTTGAGCCAATGATATTAAACGTTTTCACTATTAGATTATTCTGAGATTTACACATCAAATTAATGTGTAAATGTGATGTGTAAAGTAAAAAAAAACAAAACAGAAACAAAAAACATGCAACTCTGTAGCCTTTATTAACATTATAGTCATTTTCATCTGTCTTGGATATGAATCAAATAAACACAACGAAAAAAGTGCTTTATCATCTTTTGTATTTCTTCTTTCAAATAAAAAGTGCAATTTAATTTTAATAATTAATGTTTTTAGACCAATTGGGTGAAATTGGATATTTTCCCACGGCACACCTGACGGTCTCTCTGGTTGAAAAACACTGTTATTGTACACAGTGACATTGTCTCCATTTAAAGGTCACCCTGATCTCTTCATTACTTAGGTTTGGTAATTATTTATCGCACATTTTGTAATGGCTTGAAATATCTCACTTTGCGTGTTTTGATACTATATAATCTATTGCACGATATTCTAATTTTTCAAGTTTCACCTGAATGTTTATAAGTCATCTGACATCTGTTGTGGCCCAGGATGGGATAAACAAAGCAGATCAAATCCTTAAAGATGAAGAAAGGCAGAGTGGGTGGGTGGATTACTGCCATAACGGAAAGGTCAACTTAAAAAAATAATTTGTGCATACCAATCACGACTTGGTAAAGTTGTGTGCCCTTGAAGGCCCTCTTTGTCCCGTTGCCCTTCATGTTTAATTTCGCTTGCAGATTGTTGGACATCAATCTGAAAGATAAGCATATGATGTGTCTGCATTCAGTCTAATTCGTAAAGGAGAGAGATGGTGAAGGAGAAATGGATGGAAGGAAATAGAGAGAAGGGGGAGAGATGGAGACAGAAAAAAAATGCTGAAGGATGGGCGAGGAAGGAGATATTGCGCTCTAGTATCGTGGACGGGGCACAGTCTATACACGGCGCACATGCACCTCGCCAAAGGGGAGTTTCAAGATGCATTTTGCAAGTTTGGTGCACAGAGCAGTCTGGCGAAGCCTGGCGCAGTTACTCCTCCTGACCCTCCTACAAGCGCAAAGGCATGGATTAGGAAGGAGGAGTGGATCCGGGCGTGGAGTGGGATTAACCCAGCCGAATCTGATCTTCACCAATCAGAGGAGCTCCTCTCACCACCTGTAACTGTGCAGCAAGTGATGCGCATTCCAGTTTTGTCATATTTGGATATGTGGACGAGACAGCGACGCCAGAGGCCATACCAAGAGGACACTGATGTCTTTGTCCATAAGGTATGAGTTCTGGTTACTAATCATCATCATCATCAGGGTCAACCTGATCATGAGAACAGCTGCCCATGCAGTGTAAGCCATATACATATTTTGTTAAAAAAATAAAATAAAATAAAACAGATAAAACACATCTCTTCCACCAATAAAGATACTCACATTTAGTGATGAGAAGTTTAGTTTACACTGAAGACCAATGGGATGAAATCTGTGCGTAAAGGACGCATAGCAATTCTCTTTTTCACTCTCCCTCCCTCTCATTTAATTTTCTGATATGCTGAATAGGCTGTATACCATTATCTGATGCCAAATACTGTATGTTTGTTGGAGAGAGAGAGATGACAATTATTCATTTATTCATTTACCTATTTCAGTTTGTCCTTTATTTGCATCATCATCTTTAATTGTGATACAAATAAACAAAGTTTGGTGCAGTCTACCAAACTGCCAAAGTGAGCGCATGCTAGTCAAAGGTGCACCGAGCTTCACTTGCGACTGCCACGATTCTAGAGCCCATAGAGTAGTAGATGACAGCAAAAATTGGCAGAGGTGACAAAGACATAAAGAGTCATGCAAAAGGTACTGTATCACTGTCACTTTCTGAACTTAAAAAATAAACCTAACAATACCTGTCCATGATCTTGCATGAGCAGTCTCTCGTGTTTTTCCCTCCGACTTTGCTCAACTGGATGATCTACAGGGAGGTAAATTTATTTCCAGCGCATAAATACATTTCAGCACCTTGTATGCCAGAATTTATACAATTCAGTATGACTGTTGCATTAGCAGGCAGAGTGGTGGGCAACCTTTGGGGGGGATCTACAACGACCTTTTCTGTGGCTGTACAAATGTATCATTGCAAGAGTGAAAATTACCACCACTAAGGTGGTAACAGAGACATGGTACTGCTTTTAAGGCAAGGTAAGTGCTGCATTTGTTTCATAGGTCATCCTTTCCAGGTGACATCTTGGTTGCATCAAGTGATTATTATTAAATGTGACAACTAATTGGTTTTGAAATTAAAAACAGATGGTCTTCTCTGGGTTCTACAGATCATCCGGAGATCTATTCAGATCTAGCAGTAAATCAAAAAGACATGGTTGCCCAACTCTGGTTTACTACACACATCACACAAATTTTATTTTACCAGAGCTTGTTTCTCTTCTTTCATCTGTGCCCTTTCCTCTGCGGCATCAAGATCCTCCAAAGTGGTTAACTGATCCAACACTTGGTTTCCAGACGCGAGGGGATCAGCCCCCCTAATGCGCCTCATCTCCTCCATCAGTTCCACCAACTTCTTTAACACACATCTTTGGAACTCTAAAATAATAGAATGACATTTGAAAAATAATGTTATTTGAAAAGTAAGTACGTAATCCTTGACTTTGTAAACGGCATTGTTATTTTCAACACAAACATCCATGAAGCCTCTAATTCAATCTGTCTAGACTTCAGGTCTGTCACTTTAAAAACAGTGAGCACTGGAAGCTTGTTTAAACACGCTGTATTAACACGAACAGTAACACCTACATTTTGCAGGGATCTATTGTGCCGTCTACATGTTCTTATATCACTTGAACCACTTAAGATATGATGTGATGTCACTCGCAGTAAATGAAACAAACGTTATATGCGCCTTATAGAAAGACTTGACCCATGCGCTGAGGCCTCAACACAGTTCTGCACATGGCTATTTACTGTAAAACTACTTATGTATGTGCTTTTATTGGATGGTGATTTGATGTGTAAACAAAAAAATGCAAACTCAATAACCCTGGATAGTATGCATAATAACAATGGCTTAAACAAAAGAAGAAAGCCAACTTAAAATAAATTCATGCAATTGCACAAATAGTGTAACAAAGAATTATTGATGTTTTTATACAGCCATGTGCCACCATCAATTAAATATGGAACAAACCATGACATGTCGTCTGCTGTACCTTAGTACTACGTATACCCGACCGAGCAGACTTCTGCTGACGTAGGACACGTGCTGTGGTGGTGTATTTATCACAATAAGAACGAAATAATTTTTTTTTTTTTTTTTTAGAAGCAGATTAAGGATTAAGGACTGGCAGCCTGCTACTGCTAAATGAATGTAGCTGAAACATTGGTCTCTACCTACAGCATGCAGATAAATACACAAGACAGTAGTTTTGTGTATATCTACCATAGCACAACCGGTTCCATGCCCAGCTCCCCTACCTTATGAACTTGAGGCTGCTTGTTTGTTTCCTGTCCTACATTATTGGACAAACTGATCAATCCAGGTGTGTCTTGCCATTGTGACTACTGAGCACAGACACACCAGGATTAATCAGTTTGTCAGACAATGTTTGACAGGAAACAAACAAGCAGCCTTAAATTCAGGAAGTAGTGGAGCCGTGCATAGAGTCCATTGCAGACTAATTACTTACTGGCCATGGGCATTGGAAAAACCTCTGAAGGGGTCCTTGGTGTCTGAGGAAGCTCTACAGAGTGTAATAACAAAATCAGATAAGATACTATTGCTGTGTTTGCTAATAGGATAGACAATAATATGCACACATAAATTTTCTTTGGGTTATGTTGACTTTATAACTGAGTAATCTTACCCTGTCCAGGTCTGGAATGTTGGCGTCTGTCAGAAAAATTTGAATTCTCTGTCCCAGGGAAAATGGAGACAAAAAGAGGAGGATGCAAAGTAGATGAGGAGAAAAGGTTAAAAACTGACACTATACATTACATCATAATCAATTTTGTTAAATATCTATGACATACCCACGGCTGGGATAGCAACATAACATCAGCAAGGGTAACTGCAGCCAAGCATGGGAGCATGCATGTACACTTCACTAACCCTAACCCTACTGTGCTGAGTTGGTTTAAGAAAAACTTAAAGTATAATGTCGTGCAGACTGATTGGTTCAGTGTTAAACATCCTAACTGTGTAATGTGATGATTTGTGTACATACAGAGCCCCAAGGCAGCACTGGCCTTCGGTTCAGCTTGTCACTTTGCATTCAAACAAACGCCACTGTCACGTTTACACTTTGTCAATGAGACCATTGTTTTATCTCCTAAAAAGAATTATAAATAAGAGCCTGGCAGTAAAACATTTGACTCGTTTTATCAGGATTAGGGGTGTGAATGTTTACAATTTTCTCTACACGTGTAAATGAGGCTTCTAACCGACGAGTATACGGTTACACATTTGAGATGTATGACATATTTCTATTGCAGTTGCGCTATATAACCACTAGAGGGTTCTGTCTCCATTCAAACACTTTTTTATCCCATTAAATCAAAGCCATTTCAGTAGTTATCAGACAAAAATGTATCATTTCCATCGCATGTGGATTCTCATGGTTCCCATGTTGTTATTTAGGCCAACTCCCGACTTTTGCGACTCTAGCCGTGTTCTCACCGCAGGAAGTAGTTCCTGGTTTCGGGAACTAGTCCTACCGCAGTCTGCACGTCACACCAACGATCGAGCATTTGTAGGAGGATGTTGTAGTTGCTGTGTGAGACGTGGAGGTGCCGCTCCAACTAGCAAGTTTTGTTCGCATCCGGTGCGCCTTATATATGAAAATTTTTTTAAAATAGACCATTCATTGACAATGCGCAGTGCGCCCTACGTAATGTTATTATCTGAAGCTTTTTCAGGTAATATATTCATCCCTAGACTCGGTGAGAAGGAGGAGGAGGAGGGTTTTAACATCCCATGTCCCTTTGATATTAATTTGTATACATTTATTAAGGACTATTGGAAATTGTTATTTCTTGCTTCCATGGGGGCTTGAAGGAGTGGTCACCAGTAGGGTGCGCACTTATTCATAAGTTATCCTGGCAACATTAGCCATATGGACCTTTTTCCTACACAGTCTGTCTTACTTTAACCAGCACAATAATGTTAATGTTACTTTCATAAAAAGGTTCAGGATTGAATGTAGTTGTGATTAAAAGTTTGCAGCATCATTACTGCATCGGGCATTGACAATAACACAGCATTCTTACCCTGTCCAGAGGTGGAACACCGACGTCTGCTCTCTCTGCTGGCTCTTGAATTATCTGCTGTAACACAGGAGAGGAGGATGGTCAGAAGAAGAGGAGAAAACTTGTCAGTGACATATCAAAGGACGAATCTCTCTTGGGCATTGAGATTAACAGATGTGGAAGAAAGTCTTTCACCCCTGTGATAGGACTTTGAATGTTTTTTCTTCTCTTGATCTCCTCTTTTCTCTTTCTTTCTCTTGGATTTCCCTGTAACACCCAGAACACGTGTGACAAAGGGAAAGACAGATGCTAAGAATGCTCCAATCACTTAAAGCCGTCCACACGACAACGTTTTTTGATAAAACAGATGTGTTTTGGGGGGTCCCTTCATTTGCCCACTGAAAACGCACATGTTTAAAAGTCCGGTTACAGTGAAGATATTTAAAAACGCTGTTCATTTTCTGACGTGTGTACAGGATAAACGGAGGTTTTTGTATACGACTCGAGTGATCAGCTGTTTGCCATCTCCTCCGACAGTCCACACGAACAAGTCCTTTCCCATATTTCATTATTGATCCAATGTGCTGTCTGTTTTGTGAATGAAGCTGCGGCTGCTCCAACAGATGCTCTGTCATGTAACAGGTAACACATCCAATCAGACCGCGCCAGGCAGTCATATGACCACACAAAAAAACTCTGCGGCAAAGAGGATGGGCCACTCTGCCTCAAATTTAAAGGAATTTTTTTATAAACAGAATCATATGGAGGCAAATATTTTCATAAACGAATATGTTTCTTCTATTGTTTGTTGTTAACGTTTTTGTGTGGACAGGGCCTCAGGCTGCTACTTGTTATTGGACAACATTCCGACAATAGCAAGACATTAGCCGTTTACAATATATTGCCCCATAAGCGCTGGAGGAAGTGTTAAGGGAGAGGGAAGTTTGGGTGTCCCTGCTCAGGCTGCTGCCCCCACGACCCAGCCCCAGATAATAGCGGAATAAAATGGATGGATATATTACCTTGTCGGGGAGTTGACCTTCCTAGAGGGTGTGGTATCACGGGGGATACCTCACCCACTGATAAAGAGGCTTGCTCTCTGTCTCCTACTGCACCAACACCAGCACATGTGGGACAGGAAAACAGAATCATGCTGCATGCAAAATATGCACAGAATGTATATGGCAAACATAAGCATATATCAAACAAATTCATAACACACTTAATAAATAATCTCTTGAATGTTGCGCTCTGATCGGTCAATCGCTGCCCTCAGCAGTCAGCTGATAACGTATAAATGACTGTTGTCAATTACCGTTTTCCAGGCCGTTGCTAGGGACACGCGCTCTGACGAGCGAGGCACAGAAAAGAGAAACTATGTGGGATATTTACCTTATGCATAATTCTTACTTTAATCAAATGGCTTTGGATAAATTGGGATGTTAAGATAACGACTTGTCACTTGTGTAGAGAGTGGAGGCTCCTGCCACCTAATAGCTGAAAACCCAACCTGCTGATCTGAGCTTATGTCTGAGCTGCTCATCTAAGTGGTGCCTCCGTAACACAGACACAACCCATTTTCTGTAATTAGTAATGTAATTATTAATAATATATAATGTAATAATTATAATGTACAGCTGGTCAATTGTTTTTAGGAAATTAACCAATTCAGGATGAATGAAACTCCTCTGTTTCATGTCAGGGTTCCATACGTCCTGCCGTGGTTTATTTATCCATAAACACAAAACTATATTCTTTATATATACAAGTCTGTATGATCATCCTACCATGTCTGGGAGTTGAGTTTGAAGATGAACCCGCAGATGAGGGACTCTGAGGCGTGGAGTAGACTACATCACTCCCATGGTCGGATTGCTGCCCTATAACATCAACAAGAGCAGATGTGGAACAGGACAACAGGAACACACCTAAAATAATTAATAAGCACTGAGCTGTGACATAAGAAAGAGTTTATTCTTGACAATAAGGAGTCTTCAAATTTCACAAATAATATAGAGTTTTAAATGATGGCTTGCCTCTTACCATGAGTACTGGAATTTTCAGCACTGTTGTCACTCAAGCCTGTGGGATCGGCCAACTCATCCACAGAGCATCCTGGAATCACATTTCAAATACCATGCATGAAGCTTATATTTGACACCAATCCAGATAACTTGATTTGTATCCAACCTTTAAATTAAGGTAATATACTAGTATGTACAGTACGGTAATGCTATATTAAATTATCTGTCATCCATCCAACCATATCATGCCAAATAGTATGACTCTTGTTGAACCGTGGCATACTGAGATAGCCCACTCTACTTACCTCCGACAGTGTCAAATTTTGAAGGAGTTGGAGGCTTTGGATAATCCTCCAGACTGGATTTCTTACCTAGGTATAACAGTAAAGATTCATACATCATCGTGCACTACGGTAATTATGTTGTAAAAAGCGTTATAGAGTTGTAATAGAGTAAAGCAATGTATTCATACTCACTTGGTGGCTTTGACTTGACTTCTTCTTCTGACACAAAGTCTGAAATCAATAGATAAATACTGTAAGAGCTTTTACAATATAACATGAGTGACATTTTTACATTTGGGAGCATTTATTAAATTACCGTCTATATATTCCTCAAATGTTCTTTTTTTCTTCAGCCTTTTTGTTGGAGGTTGTCGTATGGTTATTTCGGCATCAGTTTGGGCAGAGGACGTGTAGTCATACTCATTACACGCTTTCTCGTTTTCTAGAAAAGGTGTCATCCAAAACAGATTCACATTAATAAAAGTACACATGTACCGTCTCTGACTATAAATGACAAGATAAATGAGAAAACAAACATTGATTTGTCTGCTTCACTATTTTCCGAATTAATTTTTTCTTATATGGAAATGACATACCTGAAGTCATCTTTATTTTCACTAGCGTGAAAGTCTCCCAGTCCTCTTGTGGGTCAGTCTTCTTTTTATGCGCTAGACGCGCGTTGTGTTTGGGCCACCTCAAGATTTTTTCTTCTTCTAATATCCAGTTTTTGGGAACAACCCCTTCGAAATGTTTCTCCCCCTCCATCCAGACACACCTTGCATACATAATTGTCTGAAAAATGTCTAAATAAATTATTAGAGTTTTGTTTGGCCAAGTGCAAAAAAAATTCGAAGGATGCTAAGGCAACACTGGTCGTTGCTGCACTGTCTTGTTTAAATCCAGAATCTAGAAGCCCTTTGCTGCAATTAATTCTTCCCCTCTCTGCCTACTGATATTTGTCTCCAAAATGGATTCTGTAAAGTGTGAGTGTCCAAGAAAGTGCTGTGTCAACTGAATGAAATATTGTTAATAAATAAGGGGAAAAAAACATCCACCCACTCGAAAAAAAAAAATAAAAAAAAAAAATGAAAAACTGTCTTCACACCAATATCCAGTCCACTCCTGTTCATTCGATTTTGTGCAACAAAGGGAAAATGGCGTAGCCTCCACGGTGTGGCAGGCAAAGAGCTTTGCACTTCAAGTCCTGAATTTGTAGGAACTTTGTTTTAGCCATGCTGTCGATAATGGCAACAAAAGCAATGTGGAGAAGCTTTGACTGGCAAGGCTTCTCAAAGAGGTTGGATGCCCGACGATCAGGGATCACGCTGCATACCAATGTGCCATCCGGTCTTTTCTCTTTGACAAATGCCACACTGTCATCCTTGAGTAGGAAGCAGCTGTCCCTCAACTTCACTGAGACACAGGGCAGTGGCCTTGGCTTCTGCATATCACTTGTCCGTGAATATGCCTGCTCCACCATACGTTTTGCCACTTGCACCAAAGGGTTGTGGCTGGTCTTCACAAGCTTCTTGATTTGTTGAAGATGGCTCTCAAAGGGGAAAGCAGAAACATCATTCAAGGAGCAGTCAAAATGTGCAACATCTTCAAGTAGGTGTTTTACTGCATGCACATTGTAGACTGTGAATTTGTTCCCGTAGATGTCAGAGCAGTTGGTCACAAAATGAGTCAGGAGCTCAGCAGCATATGGCAGTAACTTCTTTCGTCTATCACTATCTGTGGTGAGAAGGATGGACATTCCAACCGAGAGGCAGAGGAAGTGGTGGTACAAATCTTGGCCCACAATCCCACAAAGTACCACAGGTCCAGTGTACAGTAAAAACTGTCTGAACTCAGTGGCTTTCCATCTATCAAGCTCATGAAGTGATCTGGGTTTCCTCGCCAGTTCACTGACCACTGCATTCCTCAATCCAACAAGTCTATTGGAGAGTTCAGCTCTCTGTACTGGACGGAGCCTGCGAGGGTTGGGGGTCCGACACAAGTAATAAAGGATGCGTCTCACTACTCCAAGACAAACAAGGTGCATATAATCAAGCACAAATGAGGTGACACATGGGATGCCTGCTCTTATCAATGGTGTCTCTCCATTCTGATGTTTTGTTATGTAAGCCAGCTGGCTGAACTTTTCATCCGTTCTTTTTGGGAATGTATCCTTGCTGTTGTACACTACTTTGCCCAACCATTCACCTCCCTCTTCACATCTTTCACAGCTTGAGTATCCAGTGTGGTAGGTAATGTTTTTTAGGAAAGCTCTTGCTGGAGCATCACATATAAAGGCTTTTATATGCACATGTACAACTCTTCCATTGTGCTGTACTCCTTTTTCCTTTAGCCTCATAATTTCTTCCACCAAATCGTGGATGTAGTCTTCCAGGGGTTCTGGTTTAGCCGAACCACTGAACAGACCAACAATGAAAGGCTCAAATCCATCCACTTTTGCCAACATGGGCCAGAACTGAGCACCACTTGACTTGAATAATGGCACACCATCAACATTTATGCAGACAGCAATACTTTCTGTGGAAGCTGGGCACTGCAGAAGTATACGGCATATGCCTTTTTCAATGCCATAATAAATGTACTCCCCACCACATTTTGTCTGCCGTTCAATTACTCTTGGAGTGGAGAGAAGTGTTCGGGAATCAGTAGGCAGTTCATGATGTCCATGTTTCCGAAGGATTTTGAGCAGCTCATTAATTGATTTGTGTGTCTGATTATTGGTGACTGCCCAGTCTGCCAAATCACTGCATAGGTCATCTGGGTGCTCACTGACTTCTTCAAATCTGTCATCTTCTGAGTCATTGTGTATTTCTGCCGCTGGTGGATTGATGTCATTATCCAGATCCATTGGATTGATCTCATCATCATCATCATCATCATCGTCATCATCAGCAGCAGCAACAGCAGCAGCAGCACAGAATTCATTACCCATAAAAATGTCTTCATCACTGTCATCCTCAGCCAAACTGTTAAACATAGAATTTATCTTCCTCCAATTTTTTAGGTAGTTTGATGCCATTTTTTAACGTGTTAAATGCAAACACCAACCTCCTTCTCCTGTATCCTCTCTGACACAATCGACTGTTCTCTCTCAATCCAAAACCTGTGAAGTGAGACAAACATAAATTAATTAAAGTACAAGACAATTATAACCCACAAGTCATGGACATTGTAAATGCCCCTTTTTGCAACTACTGAGATCAGTAAGCACATGTCACACATTATTAAATAACTCCAAATGCTATTCAGGTTACAATTGGCTTCACTAGACAAAACACCGAAAAAATGTATGATGCAACACATAAAAGCCCTCACTTAGAGACATGTAGAGACATTGCACTATTGTAAGGCATGATCTAATTCTCAATGTGTCACACAGTAGCACCAATACATCAGCCCATATCTCATCCCTCCCTCCATTGGCTCACCTCTGTTCTCCCTCTATTAATTACTTTGAGTAAATGCTCTCTCTCTCTCTCATCATAAAACAGTTATATATATATATATATATATATATATATATATATATATATATATATATATATATAT